>Ga0123352_10013200_pt1 | contig 13103 bp, 15 predicted proteins | sample TergutLab28metaG_FD_89700 | JGI IMG/M metagenome (GOLD analysis project Ga0123352, IMG submission 89700) | Labiotermes labralis P1 segment gut microbial communities from Petit-Saut dam, French Guiana - Lab288 P1 | ecosystem: Host-associated > Arthropoda: Insects > Digestive system > Gut ... | reverse complement strand
GAGAGGTGTGAGTGAGTGAGTACAAGTGACTGTGTTATTTTAATAAAATATGATTTAGGCGTTTAACTTGATACAGCACGACTTTTTTTAATTTTATCAACAATAAATTGAGTAAATAAAACAACAAGTAAAAAAGAAATGATATATGTGATTCGGTGAACCACACCCGTTTCCCGAAAGAGGATCACGTACCAGACTGAGCGCGTCGGGACAACAAAGTTACAGAGGGTGATCGTGCAGAAAGGGGCTTCGAAATAAACGGAGGCAATAACACGAGAAATGACAGAACTGCATAAATGGAGCTTCATCATTTGTTCTCTTCACAAAATGCAATGGAAACGGACTGTGTACCTAGATAGGCATACAGAGAACAAAACACATGAATGTTTTGGTGGCAAAGCCTCAAGGAGAGAGAATATCTGGAAAATCTAAGCACAGATGTGAGGATAACATTGAAACACATCTTAAAAACAGGATGCCAAAGGGTGAAATGGGTTCATTTGACTCTAGACAGGTGAAAGTGGCGGGCTATTGTGAGCACGGTAATGAACACAGACTGTGATTTTCATAAAACGTAGGGAAATCGATTTGCTGAGAAACTATCAGCTGCCCGTGTGGAGCGAATTAATTTATTACAAACCACAAGTAAAACTTTACTTCCATGACCCTACCACAAATTAATGGTGCTCCAGTAAGTTGTGTTTCATGGAATGCTATGCATTGTGTGTGTTTCGTTTACTGACACAGTCAGTCTCCCTTCTCTATAGGCGAAAGCCTTAATAGCACGCAATAAATACGGGTTGCGCACTCGCAAGACACTGGGAGCTGGAACAACACTTTAAATTGCTCCAACTCAACAGATAATGCACTCGTGACATTACCGATAATCTCGAAGTCGCAGAGCAGACTTCCCTGCAAAATTAACCTTTAGACGCCTAATGTCAACTATAGTGGTCGTACCGCACCGCTAACCTCTAAAGTTTCATTTTATACATGTATTCAACATATATATATACTGAATATTTTAAACATGGTATATACTCTCCGTTTATTTCTCTTCAAAATGCAGTTTGTTTCATTTGGTTCCTGTATTATTCACATTTTATATACAGGTTGTGCTAAAATTAAAAAAAATAATTCCGGCGCCAAAAGGTTAACCTACCAACTCCGCTGAACAAGGTCCGTCTTGAAGAGCCAATAATCGCTAAAATACTTAGGACACTTCATGCTTTTTCTGTAACCTGAAGGTTCATTACGTTTTTCATACAAGCACACAAATTTTCCTTGTTCTAAGTCACAATAATTCAGGCCACACGCTATCATCATATTCCTTTAATATCCACTTTAATATTGTCTTTGTGTTTCACTCTCTTCCTTCCAGGTTCTCATTCCTATAAAACTTCTGTTCCATACCGTCTCGTCCAACATCTAACATCAGCCCGACGTTAAACAAATCCGCAAGATCAGACTTTATCATAGCGGTCATGATCTAAGTGTTCTGATGTGTGAAACCGTGTCTTTTGGAAAGCGGTTCCCAAGTTTCGGAAGAGTTCCCAGCCACCAATTACATGATCTCAGTAGTCGAAGGAAAGCAGGCCGAAAGAAATCAAACGAATAAAACGCAGGTAGGAACAGAAGTGTCGTATATCGGGTTCAATGGACGCAAGAGAGAACCCTACATTAATAATGTTCGTTCATTTCCTTATGTCAAACGAACCTCAAATGAAGCAGGCTTAACAAAACAAACCCCACACATCCTCAATCTCGGGACCGGAAGTGACATCGAGCTTTACGCTTATCTCTTATTATCCATCTTAGTGTCTCTTCATCACATTTAAGTCTTCCATGTTGATTTTCACCAACAGGTTTTCCAGACAGTAACTGCTACGAATAGTCTGTCCCGTCTTAGCTACATGCCCAGCCCATCGTACCCACTTGTACGTTAAGTTTCAGGTTATCTATTTAGATCACACAGTTTCTACTCTTTTAATACCCCAAAATGCTCGATTCATTTAACTTTCTTCTTGGGTCAGAGCATTTTTTGGAGCTTTTCAGTTATTTTTAACTCACGTCATTCCCTCCAAGTCATAATCCACACAAAAACCTGACTGTATTCATTTCTCGTCCCATTTCTTACTCCAATCACTGCACTAAATCTACCTGCCTCAGATATAATTTCCTTGCTAAGCTAATGGCAAAAACCACACAGAATCAACTTGTTTGTACTGCGGTTACGGCTAAATGGCATCATTAGCATTTGGGAATATTAACAGTAGGTGGGAGGAGTGTGTGACACATTTAGCTAAGTGCTGTCGTCATTACATATGAAGGAAGTAATTAGTACAATCGTTCTCACATTTAATCACAAATCTATTAACATAATCTGGTAGAACGCCTTAACTACTGCATCACTGGTGTTAAACATTCGCTGCAGGCGGACACATAGTCTCTATTTAAACTGTGATAGAATCTACATTACAGAAACGCCAGGTTTCCACATACACTCCAAAATAACCTCATTTGGTTACAAAAACATTTTCAAACCAGTAGAAGCTGACTTAGTAAGGAGTACCTGGAAATTGTGGCAATTATCGCACTGGATTTTCTGCTGTGATCCACCCTTACATTACAGTCCTTAAGAGATACTGTGATACAACGATATTTCTGAACAACCACACTGTTAAAACAAACAAAACTTCTGATAATAAATATTTATTTCCAGAAAGATGCTAAACTCATCCAAGAACCACAGGTACTGTGCCACATAAGTTGTACTAATTTTCAATAAGCTGAGTAATGAAATCCCTTTCAGCCTAGCATCAATTGTAGTTATTTGCTTCTATCTTCCCCTCCTACAAGTAACTACGAGTATTTGTCAACACGCGTAGGTCTATTAACAGAATAACAAACATTAAACCTTTATATACAGAACAGGAAATTCGGCAATAATATCCCCATTGATTTGTCAAAAATAAGCCAAAAATATATCCAATACATGTTCTGACACACTTAATTGTCCAAATACACGTCCCTGTCAAATGACGTAAAATACATATCAATTATCACAAAAATGGCCTGGAGGAAGATCGTCTGGGAAGAGAGGTGCTTTCCGCGACAAGTATTAAGGATTCAACCGACGGTCAAGAAGCATTTCGAGGACCCTCAGTTCTGACAGTCCCATGTCTCTTGCGAAATCGAGTGAGCTTGTACACAGCTCTCGTCCCACAACGGCAAGTATGACATCTTCATTTGTGGGTAATTTCCGTGCAGTTCGTGAGCGACTTGCATGAACAACTATCATCATTATTACACACCGTCTCACGGAGGCGATGTTGAAAATGTCGGAACAAAATAATCGTCTGAATGACGACCGGAATTGTTAGTGCGAATTCCCATGCAACAGTACCAGCTCGACCACCAGAGGCACTGAAAGTGAACAGCATGTTGCAGTATTCTCTGTGCATGTATTCCACGATCATTCCATAACAACTGATTCCTGCTTTGCACGACGCGTCTAGAGTACACACAACAACACGATTTATTGCCGTTAACAACCCTGTTAAAAAGCTTGTCACCAGTTTGATGATGAGACGTATCTCGAAAATTAACGCTTCAAGACACATCTTGTGTAATAGTCTCTACTCTTTGTTAGCAGTGAATCACACTATGAAGTATCTGTGTGCTAATTTCATATTTACTTTATAAGGACACTTGGTTCATCTCCTCCGATCTCTTCGTCTCCAATACTAAATTTGGGAAACAAGGAAATATTAAAAACATATATGCTTATTAAGGAAACACAGGTAGATTTGAGGCTGCCATGGCAGTGTTGATGGTGATTAAAGTCGTCTGATATACCATGTCGTACCGACTGGAAAATAGACATAAATGTTTCGGGGGAGCCGGCAGCATCCAAATTCAGGGCCTAGCAGTACAAGGTTTGACTATTTGCCGCTATGCAAGGCGTCACATCCCATAAGACTAGAATCCGAAAGAATAGGCATACGTTGACTGGACTTGTATGGTGCAGTTTACGCTCCATAAGTAGAGTAATACGAGAAGGGTAACAAAATTTGGGGTTCTGTACAACACAGGAAACCTGACTGGCATAATTGCTATGAGATTATTAAGAAAATTTGTTCCACGCAGTTGGTCAAATGCATATCAATCTATGTCACTCTCTTACGGTTATATTATTTTGAAATATCAACCCTTTAACTCCCCATAACAGTTGCTGTACATTCAGCATCATCTGAAACACCACACTCTGCCTATCTTCATGGAGGTGGTGAACATAATTCTATAGAGTTATTCACGAAGGAACAGAAATTTGTCTGTATAAGCTCAATGTCCAGATAGACAAGTTGTCCATTCAACTAGACGTAACAATGACAGCAATTATCCTTCCTGTAATTTCCCCAAATTCTTGGCTGGTGAAAAGTTTCAAATTCAAATAGCCTTCGATGGCCATTCCCTCTGTCTTCTTCCACGCCCGTAAATGTTTCTAAGCCTGTTCGCAAAACTGAGAAAAGCGACTATTAACTTCGTCATGTTTGCTGCTAGTCTATCTGCCTATCCGCATGGGACAACTCGAATCCCACTGGATGAATTTTCATAAAATTTTATATTTAAGTGATTTTCGAAAATCAGTTTCAATAGAATCGGAGAAGAACAACCTGTACTTTACATGAAGAACCATGTACATGTATGAAGATATCTCGCTGAATTATTCTTAGCACGAGAAATTTTTCAGTCTAAGGTTGTAGAGACAATCAAAAACTCATTTCATGTACCATCCCCTTTCTTCCGAAAATCGTGCAGTGTATGAGATAATGTGAGAAAATATCGTACAGCCGGAGAGGACAAAGGTGACAATATAATATGGAGCATGTGTTTTGCATGTTGGATAACTTAGGCTACAAATACACACTCAAAATATGTAATAATTATTGATGTGGCACGGCAACAATGGTTATGCACACGCGCCTCCGTGTTACGTTATACTTACATTGCGGTCATGTTATCTTAAATGTACAGAACATTCAGGGCAAAACCGATAAACAGCACATTTATCTGAACGATACTTAAGGTAGGAAACGTACATGTAGAACTTTTCTTGCTCGCTTGTATAACATTTCTTGCGCGCCTGTCGAACATTTCCGGCGCGCTTGCTAATTTTAATTTAATCATCTCGACAAACGTAAGACTGTGTAAAAAGCAAATCAGACATAAAACGTTCCATTTCTATATATAAAATTTTCCTATAACACTTTCGATATTATTAACACCTTTAACGAGTGACGCACAGTTCAACACGTGACTGACTACACGCAATGTTTCAATTATGTGCGTCCTACTTGAAAGTATATGAGACTGACGAACCTCAAACTCCCTGTATCACCCTTCATTAAAATAACTTCAGTGATTCTGAACTTGTTAAACAAGGACTGATAAAAGATAAGCAGGCATATTCGATGTAGCTACTAGTTGCATTATGCAATGTCACCTTGCGGGATCGCCAACAATTTACCTTCCAGTTCGCGGAAACTTAAGGTTCATGAAGAACTTCAACCTATTAATCAGCGTTTAGGAAAACAATCGATGTTACTTAACGACCCAGTGGTTGATTTACGTACCATCAGATTTATCACTCAAACATTAATCATTCTGCCCACATATTGTATTTTTGTAATGTTAGGCCTCTCAAAATAAACAGCGACAATTTCCCCACTAGAAATGGCCGCGTTTTATGAAGGTGTGAACACGACACTCGCGCACAAGAGCAAGGTCTCTCGAGCTATGTTTACCACACAAAACCTGTCCTTTGATCATTGTACACACATTAGAGCGTCACAGCTATGATATGAATTCACAGTTTTAATGAATATTCACAACATTAACCTTTAGACGCCTAACGTCAACTATAGTTGACGTACCGCACCGCTAACCTCCAAAGTTGCATTTTATATATTTATTCAACAAATATTTGTACCGAATATTTTAAACATGGTGTATAATCTCCGTTTTTTTCTCTCTTCAAAATGCAGTTTGTTTCATAATTCTAACGTATTTGTTTTCTGTATTATTCACATTTTATATATAGAGTGTGCTAAAATTAAAAAATAATTCCGGCGCCAAAATTTTAATCTAAAATTAAGACAATTACAGAGAGGTTTTCGGCAAAGTAAGACGCTGTAATGCCGAACGAAGCAGAGGCACCCCTTCACTGTTTCATAAGTCAATATGTACATTTTCACGGAATATCCACTCTAGCACTTTGAAGAGTTCGTAAGAGGCAACTTTAGAGATGTCCACCTGGTTGTGCTACTGTATAGATGTCCACCTGGTTGTGCTACTGTATAGATGTCCACCTGGTTGTGCTACTGTATAGATGTCCACCTGGTTGTGCTACTGTATCCCAGACATGCTCTTTCCAATGGAAACCAAACTGCACTCTCCAGAACATGAACCAGTACCCTACTGTAACCATGGAAATGAAGCGTTTACCGACACACAAAGTAAATCACACTCACTCAATCACTGAATCTGTCAGAAGTGTCATATATAAAGTTAGTAACTATTTTTTCCATAATCGAGAGGGAGTGTATTTATTGCGCAGTACGAACTGAATATTAAAATATATATTAATTTTCACCTAGAATTAAAATTACAATTATATACAACAGGCACACGTGATTATTAGGTGCTGTAGAAACGCAGCTTTTAATGTTGTAGCTAGTGGTTAATACAGTAACCAGTCCTTATAATTGGTTCAAAAAACCCTACTAGTAACATGCGCTGTCCAGCTGTCTGCATGCTACTAAATGGCCAGCAGTGATGTCCCATCACACGCTAGGCAAGGCTGTAACTCTTCTCTGCGGAACTTATGAGATGTACAAATTCACACATTTTTATATGTCGGAAGTGGAGGGAGTTAGACGTTCAGCTTCACGCCCTGGCCGATTTACTCTCGAATAATGATTCCGAAACACTCATGGGACAGGAGGTTTTGTGGACTGTATTAGAGCCTGTCATGTTACTGTGGCAAGAAGATGAAACTTTCTCACCCCTACCTGGAATCTAATCCTAGTTCATCCCATTATACATCTTGTAGCATACTCACTAAAGTGACTGAGCTATCTATATCCCAAAACATAGCCCAGCTTTAGGAGGATTAATTTCCAGTAGCCTATAGCACTAGATGGGGGACACATTTTTAGCCCTTCTCTTGGGAAAGGGTTAAATCCCCTAATATCCGGAACACAGTTGTCTCTCAGAAGGTTCACCACGGCATACAAGGCGGACCTTGCAGTAAATGTAAAGTCAAGTGAAGCACTAAACTCCCCTGAAGCCATGCCATTTAGAATTCAGTTTTAAATGACATGGCTTCATACATTATTCAGTGTCGTAACGTGACAGAACACACTGCATTGGCTCAGTTCCACACAGATCCAATATATTTCAATCGCGCTTGAGTCACCTTCCACTAACTGATTGATTTGTGGTGTTGCCTGATGTAGTTTCTCGTTCATAACTAACACTGTTAGAACATTACGTCGCGGTTCAACAATGCTAATATCGAGACCCACCATTGCACACCATCCTGATCTAATTTTACCAATCTTCGATCCTCACAACCGATCTTCTTATGATCGATCTTAAGCTTTCTATCCCATCTGTTTCTATCCTTAAGTGGACATTTTGTAAGAGGCTTTCTGTCAGCCTAGTTATATGCACAATCCTTTACAACATCGCGCGGCTCAGTGACCAATCGTGATAAAGAGATCCAGGTCTAGCGGAAGGGTAATTGGAAGGCACCATCTACACTTCCGCTACACCTAACTTCTGAAATCAGGATTCAACACTACTACAGGTCATTAATATAAAAATGCGGGGAGCCTGTAGATCACGACATCCGTCAATGTGCACTTTTCAAGGTCTTCTAACTACTTAATCCGGTTTCGAGGAAGTTTTCCCTGTGACGATTAAGGGTTCTTCCTGCACAGACCAAGTGACAGCAAGCCAAGAAATAAGAATTCTGGCTGGGGACAACAATCGCACCGAGTCGCTCCAGTATTAATGTACATGCCGCGTCCATCTAATTCTTGATTTGCTCAATAGAATAATATTTGGCAATAAAATTGTCACTGGAGGGCAATGATCAAGGCAATTACAGTTACATGCAATTACTGCCGGTCGCAAAGCTACGTCAGAGATAATTACAATGTATATGGGTGACAGACGTGGTTAAAGCAAGCGGAACAGCGCAATAACGCGCAGGCGTCACGTGACACCACAAGCAGGGACTATTGAGCGGATAAAACCAAAGTTTATGACAATCAGCTCCTTATGAGTTCCTCAAGATTAATACTTTTCTTTCCGAGAGTTGTATTAACTTTTGGTACGCAATGTGGACAGGCATAGGGCAAAGACATGAAGTTACGTGACGTATGTATCGAGGTACGACTTATTGTGTAGACTCAAAATGTATGTTATACGGATTTAATTAAGAGCCCACACTGTGGGCCTAAGGGGTCGAATTATTGGGCTAAAGTCTAATAGTGAAATGTAAAACATTTGCGAGGAAATGCCTTGTGTTCCGGATTGGGATATTCAACAGCAACTTTCTGGACGCACTATGAAAAATATTGAAAGACTGTAGCCGGAATGACCAGTTTCCCAGCTAACATTCCAGCTGGTCCTTCAAAGTATGAAACATGTCACCTCCATTTATGGCAGTGGTACAATAGATTAGGGCCATATAAACCCTTAGTTTTCAGCAACAGGACATCTTAGTCAGAGGCCACCAATTTGTTTGTTAATAGTACACCCATATTACAGCTAGAAGTTATCGCAGCGTTTATTAATAGTAGGCCTATTATCACAGCCAGGGGTGCCACTTCTTTTATTAATAGTACGCCTATTACATAGCCAAAGGTTACCATGTCTTCTGTTAACAGTAGGCCTAATTTTACATTACTGTCAGGGGTTTTCACTTCTTTCAGAGCAGACCTTCCAACATAGGCATACTGAAGCATTACGTCACATATCAACACTATCTGATTTGAAAAATATCCAGTCTGTAATTATAAAAGAATGAATACAGTGAGTTTGTTTCGTCCGCTAGAACCTCGATATTTACCTAAGAGCAGAGAGGCGTAGAAAGAGAACTTGCTAGAACAAAAATTGAATACATCACTTATTCTATTGTGAAATTTCCAGCACCTCACAAACGTTACTTTTCTTAGATATTTAATTTATATATAATTCAGTCGACACAAAAATAATATTATTATTTTTGTTTTGTTATTACTTTTCTCTCGTGCTACGCACGCGCACGCGACTCAGAACCACTAAAACATCTGCTTAACGCAGCCAGTACGATGCCGTCTATTCTCCAGGAAGTCCAATACGCTATAGAGTTTGCAGAGTTCCAACTCACTCTTAACTGTTCATCGCGGGTTTAGACAGACACACAAACAGCGGAGAAACTTCAAATGCCAAATCGATTCATTAGCGTACTCATGTTAAAGAAACAGCAGCGTGTTAACGGACTGGTCATCCGGCAGACCAAACACTGCCAGAAGAAGTTATTGAATGCAGACTATACCGCGCGTGTGGAGACAGGGGAGTCCATCGTTGTCGCAATTTGCATCTTTAAGCAACCAAAATATGGTGAAAAGGCAGTTGAGCATGTAGGAAATCAAAGTTCGACGCAAACATGAAATCATTAACAGGGCGTGTTCATGTGAAATTAAATTGCAGGTGACGGTGTTCTAAGAGCACTCTTTACGTTAATGGCCATGTCACCCATCACAAATAATCAAATAATATACCAATGGGACTTCCCTGCAAGGGATATAATCAAACTAACTGCTATTTTTTTTAGCGCGACAGCTCCCACTGGGCCAAGGTCTCCCCCTTCACAAGTTTTCTAGATCACACACAACGACGCACCACGGTCGGTAGGACTCCTCTGGACGAGTGATCAGCTCGACACAGAGATCTCAGACAATACACAACACTCACAACAGACAGACATCCATGCCCCCGCTGAGATTCGAACCCACAATCTCAGATCGGCGAGCGGCCGCAGACCTACGCCTTAGACCGCGCGGCAACTGGGACCGGCATACCAACTGCTATACGAAAAAAATATCACTTAATTTCATAAAAGGTTAGCGAAACACGAAATATGCGAGATGCTGAACATGTGGCAAGAAACCCCATCGTTAGATCCCAGACTGGCGGGAAATTAAACTTAGAATTTACGGACATCGTTGCGTTGACTGCCTATACAAAGTTTAATGTCATGTGTCACAGTCAACTTCTTGCGCAGAGACTAAGAATGCCTGAAAATTTCTCCATCCGCCCCAGCATAAGTTCATGGTTTGCATAAGCTTTATCTCAAAGCAAACACCCTGAGTCTCGAATAGCACAAGTTGGTAAAGGTAAAGATCTTCCCGTCTACACCATGAAGACATACAGAGGGAGTCGATATGCAGATCCATCAGATCTTAACCTCGGCAATAGATGGGGGGCGAGTGGTTAAATCCGCGCCCCGGCCGCTTAACCCCCAGTAAGAGAAACCCGGTAACCATTGAATAGGAGGCGAGCCAAGCCCCAGACCTGGTGTGAACGTTCTGCAGAAGATAAAAATTTCTTCCCCCTAAAGCAATTCCAGCCCCGGACTGTCCAGTCGGTAAGTAGTCTGTTACTGGCTACCCTGCTGCCTACAGGAAAACAATCCCTGCTTTGTGTAGGAATCACAAGCAACATGCAAGGATATTGTGTGGACACAATGCAGGCTTTCAGACTGTTCATATAGATGCTGAACACAGCAAAGGCTGCGCTTTGCACCGTTACATTAGAACCAAGACACACAGTCCTAGTTTATTGGTCTGAAACGTCGGGGTCCCTAAGAGAAGGCAACGCGCCTACGCCATCTCCGATTAAATGTCACTGCCTCCATCCAGTCAGACATAAAATAAGTCTAATGACAAACAAACGTCACTGTAAATAATTAAATCAACGGGAGGGCGATCATTTTGACTTGTGAGCTGTAACAGGCAGTAAAACAATGAGCCCGTCTCACTTGACGGTTTCACGAACAGTTTATGTTGTCTGTTACTCGGACTATAGTTTCGTATTTATTATAGAGAATAGACTACAGCTGGAGTTACGTTACGAATTAATTACAGGTTAATTCTTCATGATTATATAATTTAATAATGCAATTTTATTTAGGGTGATGTCAGCGAAATTACGGATACCGATACCGATACCGATAACCTAACATTTAAACCGCAGTACGGGTCGCGACTATTTCGCAGAATTTCTGAATGTCACGTTACTTGCATGAGAGAAACTCTGTAGAACAGTCGTTATAAGGTAGCAGGCCACCAAAACACAAAATAAAGCTATCCCTGTCCACGCCATGAAGGGACATTCGGACAGTAGAAATGCGGTTCCATTCATTCCTAATCTCCTGGGCTAGATGGAGATACATGGTTACATACACGGCCCGGCCGCTTTAAACCCGGGACGTAGAGTCTGTTCCTACTGAACAGAAGGCTGGGTGGGCCCACAGCCAGTATGAAAGTTTTGGAGAACATAAAAGTCTCTTTCCCTTCCCGGGATTCGAACACCGGGCTGTTTATGCCGTAGCTAGTCGCTATACCGATTAAGCTGTCACAGAGCAGGACACAGAACTCATAATGTGGAAAATTACTGGAAATTGAGGTCATGCTGGTGGTGACAATATCTGGGATAAACCATTGCGATATTACATTCACTATATTGAATATCGTTGTTAAATAGTTTTTGCAAATCACTCTAAAGATTAGCCTGAAAATGGCTTTGCATACGAGCCAAAACAAGGTGTTAGAAGTAAAACTAAGACTTCCAATAAGCTAATACTTGTGTATGACTATATAATGTTATAATTTTACATAGATGTGTTGTTAAATTAATTAAAACAAACAATTACACGTCCGCCATGTTATTTCACATAACTGCGCAAATTTTTCTCTTTATCTCGGTGCAGTACAGTCAGTGAAGGCAGTAATGGTCCGCACTTAAGAATTCCAATATAATTTATATTGTAATATTTTTGATCTCCTGTAACGTAGGGTCCACAAATTACAGCCTGAGGGGTGGTTGGTTATGTTAATGCAACAAATTCCTCGACGACGTTATTAAGAATTTATCTAAACTGCAACAGTCATTTACCCTGTCGCGGAAGAAATACAGAGTGTCCAAAAGCACAAGAAATTTTACATACTGATGTAGGCCTAAGTATTAGTGTATCTTCTGCACCACAATTTACGTTAATTTCAGATTATTTATAAAGGTCATTACAGTAATTTCGTGTTTAAATAGTTAAACTAAAAACTGAAAGGTCGCAGATTCGATTCCCGATGGTGTCTTTCGAATTCTTCATTGACATAATCCCATGGGGGTCGACTCAGTCCCTAACAGAAATGAGTACTAGGAATATTTCCTGGGGAGGGGAGGTAAAAGTGGCCGGTGCGAAGGGCTGACAACCTTACCACCTTCATGTGTCGTTTGTCTTGAAATCTGGCAGCCTCAACCTCTTGGAACCCTCAGGGTCTGTCCAGAGATGTAATGGGATTGCATTATCTATTTACTTTACCTTTTTAAATATTTAAATATCTCTGTAGGTCTGTCAGTAAAGTGATCAGAGTTATTTCTACGTACCCGCGATACAATCCGGTCGAAGTTTTACCTTCTGCACACACTTCACAGCACACCCAGTCTTCTATATAGTGGCAAGAGAACGGTTTCCCATGGATAATTGGCCGTAGCGTGAAGCTGTTCACCTATGTCTACCTAGGGCGAGAACTAAACTTTCAGCTATATGAGTACCTCCGTCTAGATGGAGTGGTGTTTAAGCAAAGGAATAATTAACTAGACGTTGACACATCTAGTAATTTAGGTCCGGTTACCATGAATAACGAAGTGAAACTAATAATGTTTGGCAGATTTTATGGTAAAGAATTTTGTTCGCCAATAACTTCGAAATTGATCGCTTAAAATGGGACCCCATTCAAGAAGGAATGCACATAAGCGTCAAATTACGT
>Ga0123352_10013198_pt1 | contig 13103 bp, 6 predicted proteins | sample TergutLab28metaG_FD_89700 | JGI IMG/M metagenome (GOLD analysis project Ga0123352, IMG submission 89700) | Labiotermes labralis P1 segment gut microbial communities from Petit-Saut dam, French Guiana - Lab288 P1 | ecosystem: Host-associated > Arthropoda: Insects > Digestive system > Gut ... | reverse complement strand
AGTATATACCATGTTTAAAATATTCAGTACCTATATTTGTTGAATAAATATATAAAATGCAACTTTAGAGGTTAGCGGTGCGGTACGACCACTATAGTTGACATTAGGCGTCAAAAGATTAATGAAGCCAAAACAGTGTTAGATAACGCTAAAAGTAACAAAACAGGCGATGTACGCATAACGTAACAATGAGGCGCGTTCTTGTAACCATTGTTGCAGTGGAAAAACAATAAGTATTACACAACCTGTGTGTGTATTTATAGCCTTAGGTATTCAGCACGCAATGCGCATGCGCCATATTGCCATCTGTAGCCTGCCCCGCTGTACAACATTTTTCCACATTATCTCATAAACGGAACAATTTTTTTTTAAAAAAAGCTACTGAACATAAAGTATGAGTTTCGAGTTTCTCTACCAATTTGTCGAAGTATTTTTTATTCTAAGAAGAACTGAGCGAGATATGATCGAAAATGTATTGTGGTCTTCAAGTAAAGTACCCTTTATTCTTGTCCGATTTTAACGAAACTTGTACATTCTCGACATATTTTCGGAAAATATTCAAACATCAAATTTAATGAAAATCCGTTCGGTGGGAGCCGAGTTGTTTCATGCGGACAGACGGACGGACGGACATGACGAAGCTGATAGTCGCCTTTCACAATTTTGCGACCTCGCCTAAAAGCCATTAATAATACGCCTTAGAGAATGAACATATAACCTCATATCTGACGTTCGAACGGCGATAACTATGAAGAAAATTATTTTCTGGTACGTGACGTTGTGTGAACTGAAAAAGATTTTTGCCAGAATTGCTGTATGGAGAGCGATAGTTATAGCCTGCCGCTGAAATACTCTTATCTACAAGAAGCTTGAATGCGCCTCTACGGGTGGGGCACCCGTAGAGGCTCATTCAAGCTGGACACATCAGCAGCATGGTCAAGACCTGTTAGTGGCCTGTCTTCTGGTCAGCATTGTCGTTAATCTTGCACTATGCCTAATATGACTATTCCATCCAGCGTTCAATGTAACGCGGGGATGAGGTCTGCAGAACCCGGCTCGTCATCGGTTGCTATGCAACGATGACGTCCGCTGTAGGAAGAGCAGTCCCCACCATAAAGAACGCCTGTATAATACAGTCAATGAAAACTTTACGTGCGAGTTCTGCTTCAATCCGGGTATTTTTATAATGTCCAGAATTCATAACTAACCCAAGTAGTTGATGATAATCGCTGCAGACAGCAGTTTCTTTTCTGAAGCAGTCAAGATGTACAGAGGCGCCTATGCTTCGGTCGGCATTACAGCATCCTATTTAGCCCATAACATTAACCTAAGAAATTCCAAAATTCGTGTATACAGTATTCTGTGCAACTGTATTAAGAACGGATGATTTGAAGACTTATATGTGGAAAATAACTATATGCGCCGTGGAATAACGAGTGAATATTAAGTTGACCCAGTCATATGACGGAGCAGTGGCTAGTTTAATTATAATTACGTAATACAGATTGGTTTGCAATTAATTCTTCGCAAAATACGAGTAAATCACATGTGTTACTGAAACGTTCTCAGTAAACTTTCATTACTCCTTAAATGCCCGTGTGCTAAGTACTGCACCATGGAGCAGTAGGCTATATGCGGATGGGATATAGAAGGCTTCACGAATTCTATACCTGGGCGCCAGATCATTTCCTTTTGCAGAAGGAGACTTGGTAGCCATTCAGAGCAGAGTCTTGGGTGGAGGCGTCAGTAGCGTAATGGACAGCGTGTTGGAGGGGTATGTCACAAGTTCCATGTTGAGATCTGAACCCAAGTCATTCATTTCTTAGACAGTCCCAGTAGGCCTACTATATAAAGTTTAATAATCTCCACGTTTACGGCAGGGCCTTTTTTTTTTTAAACAGCGCCCATTGTATCCGCAGCATCCCTTACCCTTTGAAACAATTTTATTGGCATTCTCGGTGATGGTATCTGACTTGCAGAAATAGGGTACTAAAGTGTTTAAAATTCTACAACGTCTCGCTGGTTATGGCGAGTAATACCAGACTTCTAATCTGTCTTCAGCATATTGTACATGCGCTAATATCTCAAAGCTATTCTCTGTACCTACGGACTACAACTTAATTACTTCGCAGCTGCCGGTGCTTTATTCGGTTATCAATAACACGTGCCTCTCGCTTGTTCTTGGCTTATGCAACACGCAGTAATGTTACAATAATGGTCTACAAAGCAGTAATGCTTAAGACGTTACAGAGACCCATGGCAATAACAGCAGAAATTTTCCTGGTGGAGCTGAAAAATGGCAAGGAACAGAATAGTTGTTTTCGGGAATGCAAAATTACAGCTTCTGAGTTCCAGAAAATGTTAAAAGCCGCAGTAGTAAATATTGGCAGTTGCAAACAATTACGAATGGAGAGCTAATGTCTTCAAATATCATAACCAAGCAGGAAGAAGTTGTTTTTATTGCGGAGGCGTCCAGTTCGAATTTGGCCCAGGTCTCCGGCCATCCCGAGAAATTTCGTGGTATTATAAGTCCCTCCGGAAGAAAGTCTGCAATATTAACTTATTTAGGTCACAGAAACTTCCAAATCCCTTCCAATTCATTATTCACCAATCATTCTACCTTCGACGATGTACAGGCATGTAGTGAACTAATTAACTAACAACTAACTAACTACGGGGATAACAGTCTTCTCGACAAGCTTACAGTTCCTTAGACACTGAAGAAATTTCCCGCATTTTTGAAAACTGAATTATAATATTAACTTCTTCACAACAGCGCGCAAGCTGTCCCTTTGCTCAGAGAGAACAATCCAGCCTATGCCCCCACACTAATTCTTAAAGGCCCATTTTAATATTATCCTCGCATCTATGCTTATGTCTTCCAAGTGGTTTTCTTTCTTCGGATTTCCCTACTAGAATGTTGTATTCTCCTTTTATTTTTCCCTACACGTGCTACATTCCCCGCCCATCTCAGCCTGCTTTATTTCATCGCTTGAATAATATTTGGTACACAGCTCAGCTCACGAAGCTTCTGATTATGCAGTCTTCTCCATTATCCTATTACTTCGTCCCTCACAGCCTAAATACGAATCTTCCTCCGTACTCTATTCTCGCAAACATTCAGCCTATGCTTATCCATCAAGATGAGAGCCCAAGCTAAACACCTATATAAAACAACAATAGTTCTGTGTATATTAATTTTTATACTCTTGGGCAGCAAACTGGAAGAAAAAGATTCTACAACATACGAGGAAAAGCATTCCCTGACTTCAGTCTGCTCTTAATTGCTTCACAAATGGAATATTGATTTGTTAAGACTTTTTCTAAATATTTGAAGTGTTTCACATTTTCGAAGGATTTATTCCCTACCTTTATGTTGTGATTTTGCCCTGCATGCTGGTTTCGAGACATGACCATATACTTAGTTCTCTCAGCATTTACGTATAGCCCAACCTTCTTACTAGCGCCTAACAAAGTTTTGTGCTCGTTTTACAGTATATGTATTTTCACCCAAAAATCATCAGCGGAAACCAAAAAATTTAAATCCATATTTGCTTTCATTAACCTTGATAAGCCAGAGTCGTAAAATAAACCACAAAACAAATCCTAACTTCACCACTACAAAGAAGGCCATGTCGAATTTTGTATCCTACATTTAAACATGTCTAGATTGCGAAACATAATGCTGGAGTCGGTCACAAAATAAGATTTCAGTGCCTATATTTTGGGTTCTTTATTTTAAACTCCCACAAGAACAATTAAAATTTAATTGTTTTCCTACCCATAATTTTTCCACAACATTCTCGTCACAACTGAGATATTATCGTATCGTCAGACGAAATGTATATACCCTGACAATTGAAATCATGTCCTGTGATATCAGTCACCATGTTCCAATTGCTTACATGTTGCGAATATCTGAAAATTTAGACTTCCAAGATTTTGCTCCATTATAAACTTCGGGCTTTTCCACGCGATTGATTTTTCGCAAATAAAAAGCCATTTGCAATAACGTTCAAATATTGCTCGTGACACAGAAAGTTAACAACTGGCAATAAGAGGTGATACGGTAGGTGTGTGTTGCAAATTGACCAGTGAGCTGGATGTGCACTGACATAACAAGGAGAGCTGAGAAACTGCCTCAAAAATGGGCGTGAGAAATCGGGTTCTTCGTGCTCCTGAAACAAATTCAGCTTCATATTTTCAAGGATATTTGTAACTGCCTCTTCCAGGAAATTTTAGAGGTGACACCTTACAAGTTTACCTTCTAATATTTATGTACCGATGGCTCAAACTCCAAAATACTATCAGATGTTCTTCCATCGTTGTTCAGTAATTAATTCAAGAATTTTGTCTATTACGCAGTTAAAGGAACGCGTATTAACACGATAGCCAAAGAGGATATAAACAGATCGGACTTTAATCTTACTACAGTAAAGGGAATACCGGCTTTGGTCAGGTAAGAGTAACGTATTTGAATGTCAATTTCGGGAACGGACTGTACGCTTCTTGGGCTGGGCTGAGTATTCTAAACTTTCGGCCGGTGAAGATCTCAAACGTAGATGTCCGCATAACCAAGAAATAATGGACAGATCTCCATCAGACCAGCTGAGACAAATGTCCCGTCATTTACCACATGTCTGAGTTTCTTGGCGGAGGAATATGTCGGTGTTTCCGATCACCGGTACACATCGGCTATTATCTTTTCGTGTCGGAAGTATGTTTTCGGTGAAGTGGAAATTGCTAGGTACAGGGCCCAGTTTGATTGTAAGACGAAGATGACTTTTCGAGTAGTATGGGAGGCTGTGGCCGGACGTGGGTTGATTTTTAAGGCACCTCCAGCAGTGTGGGCGAATTTTATTTACGGGCTCTACAGTAGCATGGAATATTCTCCTTGTTCGTTTCCTGTAGTGAAGTACAACAGTAAAGGAAAATGCTTCCGACGTGATGCCAAGTAAAAGCCGAGGTACGTCATGGGGTGCAAACACAGATATCTCATTTCTTCTCAGTGGGACTCCAACATAATCTTGAGCCGATGGGAGATACGCACCATTTGATCTGCCTACTACATGGAGAAATACGGGGTCTGGCCATCAGTTCTTATTCTTTTCAAATCCCATGGCGGTGTTTCATAACATTTTTTCCGTGAATAACACTCGAAAATATTTGTTCATATCCAGATGAACCCCCACATGGGAACACGTTTACAGGCCAGACAACAAAGAGACAAAGTTGGTAATCCACGTCCATTATTCCAGTACTGCCAATTACCGGATAAAACACTCGCGATATTTCAAGGTATACTTGGAATTTTTCGCTGTATTTCAGAATTTTCATTTATTCCACAATTTCTCTCGGAACCTGTAACGACGCTCTGCGGAAACCTGGTTAGCAAACACTTCTCTAAGGTAAAACAATAAATACGGGAGTAACACTCTCTCGGATGTTGCACATTAGATACCCCTCACCTTCAAACAAGATTTCACCCACGGTAAAATCCTCAAATAGAGGTTTGCGATTCGTTCCGGTAACTTTTATGTTATCATTTTACAACAACGTGCTGCGCCAGTAAAACTAGTCAAGTCTTCACCCGACGATGTGTGCGGCTTCAATCACTTTGTGACATCACACGCTGAAAACTGTTACGTCAGTGACTCCGGATCAATTCTGAGCCTCCCGTGCGTGAGTGTTCCGTACTGGAGGGAAGAGTTTTCGGTACCGTTCTGCAGTCAAATTTTGGGCAATTGGGCACATTAGTTTTGTGGTGGGGAAGGGCGAGCAGAATGGGGCATTTCGAAGTGACTGCGGGTTGCAAATATGCGGGGAGGATCTCATGAAGTTCAAAAACTTTTAAAACTCTTGTAAGTTATACGCACTCTCTAAATGTATATTTATGGATGGGATGTCATAATGCTTCATATTTACTATATTAATAATCCACATAATTTCAAACAGGATATCCCAACAGCAGTTTTATTATTCGTACTCCTCACCAAATATTATTATGCTGATAAAATCAAGAAAAATAATATATGTGAGGCATGTGGCTAATATAGGAGACAGGAGAGGTGCGTACAGGGGTTTGGTTGGAAAACTTGAGAGAAAGTGACCACTTGGAAGACCTAGGCGTAGACGGGAGGATAATATTAGAATGGATTTTCGAGAAATGGGAGAGGGAGACTGAAACTTGATTGTTCGGGCTCGCGAAAGGGACGGGTGGCGGGTGCTTGTAAATGTAGTAATGAACCTTCAGGTTTCATAAAATGCGGGGATTTTATCGACTATCTGAAGACAGTTTTTAGCTTCCCAAGAAGGACTCTGCTCACTGGAGTTAAGTTATTCTAAAAGTATGTATTCTTGTAATTTTAATATCTATTTAAAAATTTCGGAAATGACGTCCTAAGAATTTGACAGTTTTATTTGTGTACATAGTAAATAGAAGTATTTAAATACGTGTCGTTTAGCAGGGAACTGGAAACTTTAATTTCTGTGAGAATCTGACTTGTAAGGAGATACAGATTGAAGACCTATTTGTATCGTCATACTGGCCACCTTGTGTTGTTAGGACGGTAAAATCTACAAGACCATCTCAAATGGTTGTAGCATCTGAATATTATGACGCATACACGAAATACATACCTAGTAAATATAACAACGAAAGTTAGGTGGTAAATCGTCTTGAAAACCCCATTTAGAAGACGGATATAGAACTGGCAAAATGACAATAAGATGGGTCTTAAGGACTGAGAATGAGAGGTGGATTGAATCAAACTAGGATCGTGTTCAGCATTGGAATCTCTTTACTATGTTAGAGGAGATACAGTCTTGGGTTTCTGGTCCATCGGTGTTTGTCAGTAAATTGGTCACCATTAGTAAGAAATACTCATATACTCTCCGCACTACTTAAAGTAACACTCGCTTTTCTAAATAATTTTCCCGCGTGAACTGAAAGTAGAGTAGCGCCATCAACGCAGAAGTTACCGTGCAAATGTCACACAATTTTTGTAAGTAAATAGACTAACATTCAGTTTTTCAGTTCCTTCTTTCTCGGATTGCTATAACGTAATCTTTCAGTGAGTGTCTTCATAAATGTGTGAAAATACCTTACATGTGTTTATGCTGTGTCATTTAACGTTACGTCATCAAGTTTTGGATATGTGGTACAATGAGGTACTTAAACATTAAGTTGCGACAAGGATAATTGTTTAGTGACAGTCAATATAATACACCACTGTCCGAATCCTCAAGAGTAGGGACGCAGGCAGCAAGTGTTCACTCCCCTTTAGTCATAAATATATTTACCATAAAAAATGAAGTTTCAAACTGATACCCGAATGCGGGTCTTGTGGGAAAAAATGTCATCATACGAGAAACAACTCTTCCTGATAATACTGCAGAACACGTCATTGCCACGTATTACGCCACCCAGATCCAGAAATCTAACAATTTAAATTCATTGGTATTTTTTCATACCTAGCCTATGGGGAGGGGGGAGTTACCATGGTGAGGTTTCCTTTCTTCTCGGATATGATAATGATAATCGGATCCCGACACTTCGAGGCAAAGTAGTGTCTTCATCTTCAAGGTTCCGTAGTAGGACCTAGAGAAACCTAGGACCTGCCGACGCTTGAAGTTCAGAGCAACAAGTTGCTACAAAACATCGAGGTCTATTATTCACTAGCAAAGGGTCGTGTTCTCTGAAGGACGGAATCCTTAGCTACGACGCTGGGAAAACCTCAAACTCGTACAATAAGTAAAATTTTAACGTGAAACCTATCGTCATGCTACTAGGTACAATAGAATTATTAATTCTTAGGAAATAATAACACACCTTGGTCTTAAAATGATACACAAAATAAATGTACAATAGGTAATCAATTCAAAGCTTATGTGTTGAAAGTTTATAAATCTGGAGGGATAAGCCTGAAAGCTAAAAGAACAATAAGAATTAATATACGAAATCAAATGTTACTAACATCTTCAAAATAGCTGTTGAGATTAAAATTCCAATTGCAAAACAACGTGTTTTTTGCTGTCGGCACAAATATCCCTATACATCAGTTGATGCATTGTACTTCACATACACTTACAATCCTCACGGTTGCCATCCCGTTTTTCCACGCAATATTTAAGGATTGTTGTGACGACAAAAAAACTATTATTCTTGAATTGGAATTTCATTATATAGCACAACGGGATGCCAACAATGAAGAGCCTAACAGAAAGTGCACATAATGCAACAGGTACATTACAAGACAATCTGACAAATTCAGTAATACGACATCCTGTATGTTTATAGCTATTTATATTTTGTAACAGCAGAACACAGCATAACCGTAAACGCCTAAATACTGGCACTTTGTATCTTTAAGGAACAAAAGTGGGCTAAATGTGGGCTCAAAGTCTACCTATTTATCTTCGCAAGTACCGCAAATTTTTCTTCCACAATAAATAATCGTTGTTTACAAGTTACCCTTATGCATTTCATGAAATTTTGCATTAATTGTTGTGTACATTCTACAATTAATATCTATAACGGTGTCCTTCATAACTGTCGCACGAACTTGGAAAATGCAAATCCACAGACTCTGCCACCCCAGTTTCATGCAATGTCCCCCATAGATTTTGAATTATGGTTGACTGCCATGCTGCACCTTTTCAGTGCCTTATCAGGTGCGTTTGTTCATTTTAAAAAGTTTGATCCACATTTAATAGCTTAACATAAATATGATCGCAGTGGCCAAATTCACCGACATACAGGCATTAGAAATTTATTGTCAAGTATTTCAGTTCGTAATAATTAGAATGTTCTTAAAAATGTTTACATGTCTGTTGTAAACAAACTATTCAATCTGCCAGATGTTGCAGAGTGAATCGTGCGGCAATGATTGTGGCACAGGTTACATAGCATTAAAACATATTATTACATATAACTAAACATTCATGATCCGTAATTACAGTACCTAAGATTCACGTACAGCAAACAAACATATTTCATGCTCTAACTTTTGTTGTAATACTGTCATATTTCTTAGGTAAAATATATTGCCGAAAGAATTGTGATATTTACCTGGGTAGAACTCTACGTTGGCTAGAACTTCACTGTTCAGTGATGCGTAGACAATGAACCAGAGTAGCACAAGATTCATACTGAAAATTACTTTAAAAGTCCCCCAGATTTGGTCCATATGTTGTCATTCCTTAGCCATTTTGGAAAATCAATACACTTCCCAGCGTTCCATTAATTAAGCGACAATAGAACATCACCATCCGCTTCCAACGCGGTCGACACTGCGCGGTCGGCAACACTGTAGTTAAGCAGGAACCGTGCTCGATTCTTATCATAGCACTTCCTCCGCATGCGCAGAAACAAACGACGTATTACTGATAATAACCGACATGGAATGATATTAAAAGTGGTGTGCTGCGTACGACGAAGTACTGGTTTCTTTTTCGTTACGGCTAATTAACAAATTGTCATCGCAAGACATGGTGACGGATCCAGTCTTTCCTAACCTTCAATACTACACAGAAGCCACAAAAGGAAGACACATAGATGACTTTCTTTCATCACTCTTGAGCTGTTAGATTGCTCCTTCCAACTTACCTTCCTATATTCTTTTACAGTCATCTAGCCATTTTGTATGTAATAATAACCTGCTTTAGCGGGGAGAGCATTTGGCCCTCTCAGGGGACAGTTGTAGGTAGATAGGAAATTTCGTTCATCAGCGTTCCCACCGGCCATAGCATTCGTTCTGTGGTCTCAATAAGAATGATGGTAAAGGGTTCGCTGCACTCCCCGACCGATTTACCCCTCCGTTACATATTTGAAAGGATGCTGGATGAGCTGTACCATCAGTCTAGACACAGTGGTGAACCGACCCCAACGGGTATAGAAACTCACCTCCAACGTCCGGCTCACAAACTGCCACAGGGAAGCTCCAAGTTCTAACACATTAAGCAAGTCTTGCAAAGTATATAAAAATGAGTATCAGAGCCGAGATTGTTAAAAGGCCCAAATTAGCACAAATATGTTTTTATGACATTTCCTATAGTTTCCTTATACCCAGAATTTCAATATATGCCCACTTACTTGGCAACATTAGAGGCAAGGCTGTCTCACTTAACAGAGATCTGTTTCATTCCCAAGGCAGTCCAGGTAGGGTTGTGAAAAAACATTATGGCAGTGGGACAAACTGCTTTAATGTGAGTTGAATATAAACCACTGCTCCTAAGCGGGGGCTTTGTTTCTAGAATTTTCTATGGCCATACATAAAATTAGAAAGTAGTCTTTTTCACCCACTTGTACCATTATACTGTGAAACCCTAAGGTTCAACACTAGAAACATTACTACTTCACTTCTAAATAGCCTCTAACTGTGAAGTCTCACATACCAAATGTAATGTGGATCCTTTTCTACACAATTAAGCTTGTATAAAAAGTATTGCCTGGACACAGATTTTGAAAAATGTTCAAAGCATTACATGGTTGTCACTCCATTGTACCAGAATTCATGACATTGGTCCACAAAGGAATATAGATTTTGATTCAACTTGATACTGGAGAATTTAAGGAAGATTGTGGGGTCTTTCAGTTTTCATTAGGTAGACACATTAGCTTATCTGGAAAAGGATAAACATTCACCACATCAATTTCGTGACTACCTACTACACTAATACTCTTCAGTAGTTTCTGAAAGTAATCTGGTCCAAGAGCATAATTTTACCAGGAAATGTACTTCAACAGCAGTCATTATTCAGAAGAATCAGCTACCCTCCGGCATGATGATGAGTTTCACAATTTTCACAGCTTGTCAAATATTATGTTGTTCGAAACAAGGAGATGGGCATGGTATGTGGCATGTACCAGGGAGAAAGGAAATGCATACACACAAGTTTCTGTTGGGCAAAGCTGAAGTGACTGCTTTAAAACTTAGGCACAGATGGGAGGATAATACTGAAACACATTTTAAGGAAATAAAATGGGAGGATGTAAAATGCATTTGGCTTGGGACATGCACCAGTGGTGGGCTCTTATGAGCATCCTAATGAACCTCTGATTTCCGTAAAATACATGGAAATTTTCAATTAACTGAGGAAGGACTCTTTGCTCCTAGAACTAGGCAATGGTAACACTGTGTTTCTTCATAATCTGTTCAACAAGCACCAATCTATCCTGTTCTCAGGGATAAAGCAGTGACAGCATTAAATGGCAAGGTCTAGAGCAGGCCTGCTCAACCTTTTATGTGGTGCAGGCAACTCTGGCAAAATTTGGTCTCCATGTACGATACATCATCTTCAATACAGAGAACGAAGAGTAAATGCGCATATCATTATATGTATAATTTTACTATATATTTTTCTATACATCACATTCAATAAAAATGTACTACTAATGGTAGAAAATATTTATAAAAAATCAATTTACAACTTACACTAGGGTGTCACTATTTTTAGCACATTTTTACAGAATGAATTACTAATGTATGTCTCCATAAATAAAAAGCTTACACTTTTTCAAAACTGCTTCAGCAATCTATCTTAGCCTTGCAAGGGCAAGGGTTAAGAAACGTCTTCTCATTACAAATGTCTCCACCAGCAACCTAATACTGTGTTGCAGGAAGCATGCTGCCCACAGGCTGTGGGTTGAGTGGGCCTCGTCTAAGAGTATGCTGTTTATCACCACAACACATATGAACCTTCAAGTTGCAATCCTGTACATAGGCATATTTAAAATATACCATCTTTCAAAACTGCCAAAATGATATCCAGGTATGGTCCTGCAAGCCGAAGTTCTGTCTACGAACTCTTCCATCTGCAGAGATTTACCTTATACAGTACACCATAGCTAGTAGAGTAACATGCCTCCAGACAAATAACCCTCTAACAAAAAATGCCATGACTTTATCACCCATTTCATCATTCATAATCATAACACATATTTCATTTAATGTTATATGATGTGGGCAGGAAAAACAATACTGTGAAAGATGACAGATCATGTACTTTTAATAGAATGACCATGACAGGGTATGAGCTTGTTCAGTCATCATGGATATTGGTGTCCCAATGCTCTGCTTGGCTGACCTACCTTTCTACCACTCTTCACTGTGCATTCAGACACTAACTTGGGAATGCGTGGATCATACCATCCCTAACAAATATTGTGTCAATTTGCACCCATAATCCTCAATAACTACATTTGAATCATACATATTCAATTCTTATTTCTTCACTTGTTTTAGTCATACAGTCCTGCAACTGACCTCAAAAATTTCATCTCTGTTATCGGAGTTTTTTTTTATACTCTTCTAGCCAAGGCCAATTCTCACACCCACAGAGGAGTGTTGGTACCACCAATAATGCATACAGCGATCACAAAATTTCTACACAGTGGTGCTACATTCACTGTGGAGAAATGTTTCAATCACCATTTTTAATGTGAACACCATTTCTTCATTCATCGCTCTAAATGTGTTAACATATATCTTCCCAAAGAAACATACGCTGGTCTCTAAAATGTATGGGTGAATGGCCTAGCTTGTCATCTGCTGGTCTCTGTGCGTTTGCTTGGTAGCAGTTTAAGCGTCAATGCTAAGCCAGAATGACTCGGGCCATCAAGACATACAACTGGAATTTAAATCTGTCTCCTAAAAGTTAAACTATTCCACACAGATGTATTGAAACCTCTGTAGCTTATTATATACATCACTAGTATTTATATATCAGTGGCGTAACGAGGGGGGGGGGGGGTTTTCAACCCCCCCCCCCCCCCCGAAATTCCGAAGGCCCTCCAAAATCATGCCAAACTGAACCCAATTGTGAAAACTTAAAAATTACTGAATTTAGGATGCCAACACCCCAAGATGTTCGAAAAAAAAGGCAGTAAAATTCTAAAACTACCTACGTTCGCAATTGTTTTACATTAGCAACAACAAATAAATTGGTTGTCATCATAAATAGTCTTAAAGTACCAAAAATTAAGAAAATTTTACTATATGAAATGAAATTTCTTGTACCAAATTACAGCTGCCTCCGGAATCCCTGAGTAGGGGGCTACTGCCCCCAGATCCCCTTTCTCTCTGTCCTCAACTGAATTTCTT
>Ga0123352_10013197_pt1 | contig 13103 bp, 6 predicted proteins | sample TergutLab28metaG_FD_89700 | JGI IMG/M metagenome (GOLD analysis project Ga0123352, IMG submission 89700) | Labiotermes labralis P1 segment gut microbial communities from Petit-Saut dam, French Guiana - Lab288 P1 | ecosystem: Host-associated > Arthropoda: Insects > Digestive system > Gut ... | reverse complement strand
CTTTTTTGTGTTTTTCCTGGGGAGAACTTTCCCTGCCGTTAATTAAAACCGCGTGTTTACCCTGTGTTCTTTACCAGACCCTAAAGGCCCCCCCCCCCCAGGCGCAACAGCCCCCAGTGGACCAGGGCATCCTTATTATCGCGGCTTCACGATCACACTCAAGACACCCTCTCGGTAGAACTTCTCTGGACGAGTGATCGGCCCGTCGCAGAGACCTCTACCTGACAACACACAGCTTTCACAAGGGACAGACATCCATGCCCCCGACGGGATTCGAACACGCTGTCCCAACAAGCGATCGGTCTCAGACCCACCGCGCTGCCACTGGGATTTATTTTCAACACGGGGCAATTGACATAGTACATATAGCACAAGACTGCAAGAGCGTGATTTGCTATTGTGTGTCCGCTACAATGCTCTTATTTATTGCACAAGAAAGACTGCTTTTCCAAAAACTGTCACGTGGCTACTACGATGGTCAAACGGCCAGTCCAATTATCTTCTTCCTTTTTCGTTAGACGTTCCAATAAAACTTCAAGTGAAAGTTGCACAGTACAACAAAGGCTATATTTTATATTACGTATCAACGTGGTCAAAAATGATCCGGATTTCACAAACTGTATGTGTCCTTCGTCTGGATTGCGACGAACCTGTATGAACGGAAATATGATGGTCTCGACAAGTTTTCATGTGTACCATTAATATTAAGATTTCATTTTAGAATCACTGTGAAGTTTTAAGAATACGGACACTGTGCAATGCTTCCATTTTTGTGCTTAGTTTGTGTAAAAACGTTTACAAACGTATCTTTATGCACACAGTCTGGTTTTCCACCTCAGCTGTAGGCCTGTTTTACACCAGTCTGCTTCAGTAGGTAATTGATACTCTGCGCGAGAAAGGAGAACAAGCGGGGGAGGAATTGCATTGATCTTAATGTGCTGCATCTAGTTTCAAACAGCGAGCAGCGAAAGAACTCGAACTGATCGACACTATAAACCGCACATCCCAGTGCTGTTCTTGCTGGAAAAAAGAATAAGAAAAAAACGGATCGTAAAACTTTACCTCTGACGTATGAGTCTCTATGTCTGAAGTTGGTATTCTTTGTAAAGTCACGTGTGAAAACCCTTGAATCACGTCAGAACGGATTCTATAGGACAGAGGCCTTTCAGAAAGCCAAATGTCTGGTGGACTTATAATATAAATGATCACAATGTTGCTATTAGCACAGAAGATGAGGCAACGCTATGGCATTGAACCCTTAAAATCTAACCCTGCCGTCACCACTTCAAGCAGGAGTTCAGTAGAACATTAGAACTGTTTCAAATACTGGCAGTATTTACAAGAAGTTTATGTTTGTATACTGATGCACACTTCACTTTCTGAAAAAGCTCAAGAATGTTGAAGTTACTGAACATATATTTCAGTCGTTTTTGTCTAAGTTGTGGAAAATGCTGGAAATTGTTTGCTATAAAGGCTTGAGTAATAATTGTTGTTTAAACTGAACACTACAAAATTTTCCTTATGCATTCTTATTTCTAAGGTAGATGTACAAACTCTTTGTTATAGAAAATCCCGAAAGAAATATAAATTTCAACAATCCAGCCATTACTTGAAGGTAATCTCGCATGTAATCTTGACTTTAATGGTGACACAGGCGACACGCTTGAATTCTAAGGGCTGCCGTTCCAAATACACGGTACTTTTATCAGTTTTTATCAATATAAAAACTGTGAAAAATTCACATCACAATGAGTAATTATACAAAGCTAAATCACGTTATAATCTATAATTTATACAAGGCAATGAATCAGTCCCATTGCAGGCCTGGAGTAGCCCAGAGGGTTCCAGGAAGTTAAGGTTCCCAGATTTCATGACAACGACAACGGCACAGTATGGTGGTAAGGTTGTCAGCCTTACGCATCGGCCGCTCTATACCCCTATGAAATACTCCTGGTACTCATTTCTGTTAGAGGCTGAGTCGACCCCAGGGCCATAGTGTGATCGGAAGGATAATGTCAATGAAAAATTCCAATGACACCATCTGGAATCGAACCAGCGACCTTCCGATTTGTAGCACAGCACCTTAACCACTGTGCTACCGCGGTCCCCAAGGCAATGAAGCTAGCCAGTAATATAAGACTGAGAAGACTCCAGTGGGTGGGTCATGTGATGAGGATGTAAGTTGAAAGGGTGCCCAGGAAAGCACTGGAATGATATATAAAAGAGAAAAGACCAGTTGGAAGGCCCAGAGGAAGATGTTTGGATGCAGTGGACAGGGATGTTACAATGCAGAAAATGAAGAAGTTCGGCAGAGAATAGAGATGCCTGGAGGTGGAGGATGAACGATACCAAGGCCCAAGTTGGGCTGCAGCGCCACGGAAGAAGAAGAAGAAGAAGAAGAAGAAGAAGAAGAAGAAGAAGAAGAAGAAGAAATCTTATCAAGTTTGAAGTCTACTGCAGAATGAATAAATCCACTAAGCATATGAACAGCTGATATGATCACGTGGCGGTAGTACACGTCTTTGATTGGTTTATATGGAGATTGACGGTTTTGCTTCTGACACGCAGCTGGAGACAGCTGATTTTGTTATAACAGTTGATTTTAATCTTCTCGAAACTGTGATAGTTTCGTTTGATAACTGTCAAGCATACAGATTGTTAGGCTTGATCTGAGGCATCTCTGTTCATATTCGGAATGTGCCTGTTTCAAAGCGTGGCCGGGTTACCAGTTACACTGATTGAGGTTTCCTGTGGTTTTACTCATTTACGCCAAACAAATGCATGCATTGGGCAATACTAAAATAGCCCACAATCGTAACCTTCGAAATCCTTACTTGCTCACCATTCATTCATTCGATTCCATATAATCTCTCGTATTGAAATGCCGTCGCTAAATAGCCCAGAAATCAATAAATAGATTCTCTGACATGTGTTCGTCGGTGAAACGGTAACGGGGTACCCACTAGCCTTACAGAATTTTCAAAATTTTCCTCGGTTGTTCTACTTAATTTCAACAGCTTCAACATGGCCATTCAATAATTTAAAGGCAACAGTTTTGCTGCTAGAGAAGAAGTGAGAAATTTCTGGTGTTAAAACTAAAATCAGAGTAACTAATTGACTAAAATCATTTCAGGATATGTGTGATGCGTTTATGTGCAAGCATAAGGTGCGAAGTAGGACACCTAGTAGCCAATGAGCAGCTACGAAATACTGAATGCCTCGTGCCGCAGCTAACCACATCCAACCACCAGCTGATATCCTGTCTCAATGTAAGCCTGCTTGATGACGCTTCCGAAATTACACGCCTAGTTGCCTGAGAAGGTTTTGCCTGTTTCAGTCGTCGCAAAAGCATCAAGTTTTAAATATAACCTGACTGGCTTTTGTGTAGAACTAATATTTTTTTATTTTTTAGTAGTTTCAGGTATAGAACTGATGGAAAGGGAGAAAAACTTTCGCATTAAGTTTTCAATTTATACACTTCATCACAGAAATGCATAAAAATTAATAAACCTCCCTATTTTTTATATTTAAGTTAAGGAAGATGTACACATGTGTATGGTTTACAACGAAACTTCTACCCAACTAGGTCAGTTGTGCCCGTTTTCGGCCTAAATTTATCATACCTCATGTTTTGTTTTTCAAAAAGAAATTTGAATGTTATATTCCATAATTTTAAATAAGAGTTGTGCGAAGTGTTTACGGGGATTTGTACAATGAATTATCTACCACCAGTTGCACGCTGGGAGTTTTTCGTGAACTGTACACATAAGGTCAGGCACATCTTCGTCTGCTGTCATCAATCTTCTTGGGACATGTAACAGTTAATTATCCATAACATTTCCTCGTGTTCACAAGCAAGCAGCAAATTCATTAGCTAGTTCAGCGGAAAAGTGTGGGGCTTGAACTCGAAACGGCATTTAAAGTTCTTCAATAAACGTAAGTTTGTGGACCATTAATCGAAGTCTTTTCTTGTGCTTAAGTCTGCATGCAGTTGTGCGTAATGAAGATTCCCTTCAACAGTATTACGAAAGAGTAACTCAATGAAGATGACGATGATGATAATAATAATAGTAATTGTCATTATTATCTTTATTATTATTATTATCAGCACAGTCTTGGTTAAAATCAGAATTCCTTCTTAATACATTTTTCTGGCGGTTTTCTCTTAGACCATAATAGAGCTGAATCTCTGAATATTACATCTGTGTTAGTGACGTTTAGCATTTATTAACTACTTCCACTTATTTTAACTAGATTTTTCACTTATCGCACCCTCTACCTTATCTGTGGCGATATTAATTTCGTAGTATGGTGAACGAATTATATATTTGCTTCCTTCTTTCCTTCCTTCTCGCCCTCTCTTCTCTCTCTCTCTCTCTCTCTCTCTCTCTTCCATTTACGGTGGCAAAGAAGTTGGGTCAGTGTGTACTGCTGACGTCAGTACATACATTGGGGATGCAGTGACCTGACTACTTAGTTAACCTGCTCTTTCATAGTTACTATTTTTCTTCTAGTTCACGACCGACGCCTTCTTTTAGGCCCCTGACACAACAGCCAAACTGTTTAGCGAGTTTCCACCCCTTTGAGATTTCATCATTCAAGGGTGCTAGCTCACTATTCACCCCCTCTCCATTGTTGGCTGTTGGCGGCTTAGGTTGCAGTATGATTATTGTGATTGGACTTTGTACCTGCCGCTTCTGTACGCAGGCTTTGAATTGATTGGCTGGGCTACAATGTGACAAATCGGCTGTGACATAATTTGTGTGGTCGTAGCCTACATGAAGGACTACATGTAAATCCGAATGTGCTTGCTGAGATTATTGGAAGTCAGGATGTCCGGTGGCTGCCTGACATTCGGATCAGGTACATCTCGAATCCAAATCTACAACAGCCTGAAATTGATTCTGGAATATTGAGCTGCTCCACTGATTAATCCATTCCCGTCTTTTCGAAGGAATATTTTGTCTCCTTCTTCCAGGATCCCCTGTTTACTCGAAACGTTCGGATCTCATTACCTAGTGACGCGGCGTCGCATGGAGTCCTAAACCACACCGTCGTGAAAACGTCAAGACATGCAGCATTCTCGGTATTTTTGACAATGAAGTTAACAGCGAATACATGTAGAATGTCCCGAAAATATGTGCCAACTTCAGGATGTGATTTTATCAGTCATTTTGAGTAAGCACTGGTCCGATCAGCAAACGTTAAATTACATCCGAAAATTTTGCAATACACAGACTATTCATGTGTTTTATCAACTGTACAAATAAAACGAAAGATTAAGAGCGGAAGGAAGGGGAGAAGAAGGAAGGACGAAGAAGAAGAGGCGGATTAAGAAGAAACTTAACAAAAAAAAATTAAGTACGAAAAGTAGAGACGGATGAAAAGAAAACGTTATTTGTAAGAGGGTAGAAGAATAGAAGGTAGGAAGAGGTGGAGAAGAAGCAAGTTACCGAACTGCTGATGAATGTCATTATGACAGTACTTTCGTGTGGGCGTTTTATTGGCTGAAAGTAATCGACGCCATTCTTCATAGAGAAGCAATACGGCACTGTGACAGAAAATACAGTACAGCATGGTTGGCACAAACACAAACACAAACCTAAGTGACCACAACTTCAGTGGCCGGCATAAAAATGGATTATGTCTCTCCACTTTGTTCCAAAATACAGGATTCGTTCACGATCCGAAATTGAACCACAATGATACAGCACGCTATTACCGTCCACAAAGGAAGTGTCACTACTTATCACAACGTACTCAACATTTTCTAGAGCTTTTAATGTTTAGGACGTACTTTGTATATTTTATTGAGTGCTACTGACATCAATGTTTAGACCTTGCCAAGGCTCAGGCGGTTAGACGCCGGCCATCAGCGGAGGATCGAGGCTGATACCAGCCAAGTCCATGTGTGATCTGTGGTGGACATAGTGGCACTGGCACAGGTTTTTATCCGAATTTGATGTTTGTTGGACTGTACATCATTGTGATATCTGAAGGCTAAAACACGACTTTAGCCTGCAGCCCGGACACTACTCCAGCCTAACCGCAACTAACCTCCAACCTACAGCAAACCAAGAACGAAACGACCGATGTGGTAATCAATATTATAGTCACGAGCTCCTGATGATGGACATAGTAGTGCCCGAAACATGTTGAGCCTATAAGAAGTACAATAAAATAATAAGTAGCATCTAGTTGGTTCGTATTCTTCTTTTATTCGAATACTTCGATGTTGCCTCTGACAGTATGATTCCACCAATGTGACATACTCATATCTCATTTATCTGTGGCGGAAGCTGCAACCGGCAGCGTCCTTAATTAGATGGTTAAAAAATACACAAATCTGTTCTCATTTTGGCGGATTCGCAGCGAACATTTGCAAATTTCATTTGTTAGTTTCGCCGTTTGACAAGCGTGTAACAGCTGTTCGGAGTATCCTGCAATTTGATGTTGGAATATTTCTTTATGATTTCCTGAAACATTCCAGTTTTACTTCAAGTCGGTGTAATAAGAAATGAAACTTTGTATGAAGCCGTGCATGCGTCTCTGCGCGTCTAGAGTGTAAGTTGCTTCGAAGTAACTTCGAACGGACCTTGTAGAGAAGATAGAACACTCATTTTAATGTCAGTACATTTTCAAGTAAATTACGCAGTTTAAGAGATATTAGAGAAACGTGATTTTTATGCCACATAGAGAACGAAAGCGCTAGATTTGATACTATTTTGTTTAAATCTCATAATTTGTTTAAATTAAGACCAGTGTAGCCTGAAGAATGTGGGCCGGTAGCTCAGTCGGTATAGCGACTGACTACGGGATGGACGGTCCGGGATCGAATCCTGGTGGGGACGAGATTTTCCGCCCGTCCAGACCGGCCCTGGGGCCCACCCAGCCTCCTGTAAAATGGGTACCGAGTCTTTCCCGGGGGTAAAGTGCGGCCAGGCCGTGCTGCTGACCACTCACCCCCTTCTAGTGCCGCGGTCATGGAAGAGTAGAGCTATACCTCTACCCACCCTCTGGGCCACAGCAGGCCTGTAACGGGATCACTTTACCTTTACCTTAGAGCCTGAAGAATATATTTGCAAAATTAGGGTTGTGATTCTAGTTTCATTAATCAAAGAAACGTTTGGTGCATACAGAAATAGACACGCCGAGATGCAAGCGGTAAATACTTCGCAGTAAGCTACCAAAAATGGCCAATTTCATATAAAGAGCTTAAGAAAGCAAACAGCTGTTGCACTGTCGGCCCGAGACCCATGCCGGTGGAAAATGCATTCCACCCCAATACCGAACTTTTCCCGAGAAACATAACGTGTTCAAAAGAAATTTCAATCAACTCCGATTATTTTTACGTGTTCATATCGATTAACCTGGAACATCTTTCGGAACCGCCCAACACTCCGAATGACAAATTTCATTCCAATTTCAAAAGTCGGACACTTTTCATTTTGAAACGAAGGCCGTTGTTCGTAACAGGTTGCTGTACATGAAAATACATGTATCTCGAAGGGTTAAGTATGGCCGTATGCTGCGTTTTGTACATTGTTAAATGCATTGTGTAAAAGCATAAATGTCCAGCATCGATCACACCGTTTATGAATGTCCGACATGTCCGTACGGACTGAGGGAGCATGCAAAATATGTCGGGATAGCCATTCTTAGTGCCCAGACGCAACCAGGATGACGTCAGATCATCTGAGAATTTTCGTAATGTAAGCCGTTAGCCTACAAGAACATGAGGGAGCAATGTGGGCGGCAGAAGAGGCAAGATGGTGAGGAGAAGAAACAGTAGAATTTAGCACGAAAAGTTAAAACGTAAGAAGTGTGGTGTCTAGCCAATGGGGCCGCGAGTTATGCAGCCAATGGAAGCGCTGAACGGCGCGGAGCGTCGCTGCGCTAGTTTATTACGGGCGTCTGTGCAAGCAGAGCGTCACTACAGTAGCAGTAGCAACAGACAGCCATGAGTGGTTCCGGCAAAGGACTTCTGGGCTTGTGGCTGTATCGCACTGGAGAGGAGTGGGCCCTGAAAGACGGGCCGCCACGTTCTGCGCCCTCTCAGGTGCGTATATGGGCTTCAGACTTGCCAGTGAACTGCGGTGCCCTAGAGACACGAATCTTAGAAATAATTTCTGTCCCATACGATTTGAAAGGTAACTTCCTGGTGACTGTCTTTGCGAACATCCGAACATACACGTACACTGCAAAGCACATGAAAAAAATAGGCGTGTTTTTTCTACCTGTGTATTTTGCGGTTGTTACCTACTGAAAAGTATGTCTTTCATATTCCTAAACACTAAACTTTTCGTTTGAGATGCTTTCCTGTTTAGTTAGCATTTTTAGAAGAAAGTCTGATCTTGATAAGTTTTCCGGACTCTCGTGTGAAAGATATTCATTTGTTGGGCGTTTTAACGTGTTTTACGAAATAAAATACGCCTTGCATTGAGGCACCTTCGGTCTTTCCTTCTAACTCAGTAACAGAGGCTAATTGTTTTGTCGCTTTTCATGAAATTATGTGTAGGAGCTATTTCTTCTTCTTTAGGCGCTACAACGTCAATCTTTGAATGTTGTGGCCTTCTCAACATATGATTTCCACTTATTACGATCCTGGATGCAGCTAAACTAATTCTTTATTTTCAGTTTCTGTAGGAGCTGTTTACAAAACATTACCGGGCAAGTGCACGTGTGTACGTTTCGTGAAATTTGGCTCAGGGACAGTCGTGGTGTTCTTAAAGGCGTAGATAGATTTATACCCTAAAATCCAGATATACTAGCCGATTTCGGCTAAATTTGACACAGAATATCCTGCACGTAATATCATTTAGCATTTATTAGTGTCATGAAAAATGGTGCATAAAACCGTACTTTGCTAAAGGACGAAAAAGAAAAATTTGCCATTGTTTAAAATTTCTTCCGATTTGGATAAAATTCGACACATGGGATGTCTGAGTAAGTGTAAGTTTAATGAAAGTCGACTCATTTAAAGCTGGATTTTACTTAAGGGCGAAAATGAACTGATATCAGCACTTTCAAAGTGTATTGTCTTGTTGGGCTGAAATTCTGACCTGCACGTAATTTTGCTAAGCATTTGTGCGGTTCGTGAGAGTCGTCGTATGGAAACTTGCTCTTGTCTTATGAAGTAAATGAGAATTCATTAATGCGTGTCCCGTGAACACAAGCGACGTCCAGAAATAAAGAAGCCCATGGTAGGGCCAGTAAATTACGTCACGGATTATACCATACGCTATCTTTCTTAACGTGTAACAGATCATGCTTTATTCATAGACTGTATTAAGGTTTGTATGGGAATAAGACAACTGAGTGTACCACGGCTCAGGCGGTGTGTCGCCATCTTCTCATCGTGGAAGCACGAGTTTGATCTCAGAGCAGTCCATGTAGGATATGTGGTGGGCAGAGTGGCACTGAGATAGGTTTTTCTCTGAGTACGTAGGTTGCTGTTTCAGTTGTCATTTATACTTCATTATTCATTTATGAATCACGACATTATGTAGTATTGATACTGGTAGAATCGGTAAATCAAGTAAAGAGTAGAAATTCTTATAATAAAACCAACTAGATGCAATAATTTCTCCAATTTATTTTTGCAATAAAACTCTGCATGTTTCGGACAGTTCCTCTGTCCATCATCAGGAGGGTTTCACTGTACACACAGCAATGGTATATGTCATACAGGTTTGCTGACAGCTTGCGAGCAACAAGCTGTCAGCAAACCTGTATGACATACACCATTGCTGTGTGTACAGTGAAAAACTCCTGTTGTTGGACAGAGGAACTCTCCGAAACATGTAGAGTTTTATTGCTAAAATAAATTTGAGAAATTAGTGCATCTAGTTGGTTTTATTATAAGAATTTATCATGATGCACGGTCACCTGAAAGTCAAAAGAGTAGAAATTTGGCCTTTCAAACTGAGGAAGGAATACAGATTAAAGCTTCTGCACAAATCTGTCGAGTGCCCTCAGTTATATAATATACACTATGTAGCCCCAAACGCATTCGTAAGCCATACAGTTGTTGTGAGCAAATACCCTGGTTTTGTACTAAACACTCACATAATTTAAAAAAAAATGTTTTATGTTGTTTCACGTGAAGCATTAATGATATGAGCAAATACATGAAACAAATAAGTTTAATGTTGCACATTTTCCGTGCAGCTCTATCACGTATGTAAAATTTAACACCAATCTGTTGCACAACAGCTAGCCTACCCAGTCATAGCGTGAACACAAAACACAGGAATTTGCTTCATTTGGAGAAAGATTGAAAAGTGAATGTTTGGACGCAACAGTGATATCAACAGCAAAATAATTTTATACCCTATTGTAACTATATCTGAACTACAAGACTGGTTTTAAGAACTGTAACATTAAATCATCATAACAATAATTGCAATCATATGTGGCATTTCGGCCCCCTGATGATGACCAACAGTTAAAGGCCGAAACATGTCGCAGTGTTTATTAACAAATAAAAGTGTGGTGCAACAAATTGGTGTTAAATTTTAGAAATGAAATAAACATATGTTCTAACGCAAACTCGAAAGGCAAGCGTGTTTCGTCGAGTTCACTGCAACTTGTGTGTGTTCTTGTACGGTCTGTTGCGTTCACTTTAGAATTCAAACTGTAATCAGTCTATTTGCGAGAAACTTTGTTCAACCCGTTATATACCAAAGCATGCAAACGTCTCTGGGAAGTGTTAATTAGTGACGGCGAAGATATTTAGGGCCGCGTGCCGTGACGTAACATCAAAACCTCTTGTACACACGAACTCGAATTTCGTTTTCGCCCCTCCCCCGCCCCCTGATGCGCGCACATGCGCGCACGTGCGCGCGTAAATTAATATTTGGTCAGTGACTTATTAATATTTTTGTATAAAAAATTTCTGTCAAAATTTTACGTTTCTGGCATTTTTTTTTTTTTTACTTTCACTAATATATACGAATGCGGGAAAAATAATACAGGCAGATATAATTATTCTGTTTACAGTTTCCTTTAAAATAACAAAGATGACATCGTCCGCACTGATTGGTATACAGTCTCATTTGATATTTTACGCGGCTTCTTGTTTATACTGCGCGTGATTTTAGTGTCACTGTACGTAGCGTTTTGTAATTCGTAAATGCCAGTTGTGGGAAATACAGAAACAGTAATGGGATACAAATGCCAGATCTGCTACACTACGCGTACATTCGATATGGTGAGCGTTCTGCTAATTGTAATGTTCTAATTTCTACAGGGTGGTCAATCTTCTGGGTCTGTACAGCCTTGCGAGGTCTCTGAGGATGGCAAGGACCCCCATAACTCCGTTGTGTTCTCCCTCAAGAACCAGGTCGGAGGGTTGGCACGAGCGCTTCAGGTTTTCCAGGTAATGTTCAGGTGTTTATTTGCGAATTTACGTAGAACTATTTCAGTTTTGGGAGAAATGTCTATTTTATGTTTATGGTTCCGTGCATCGCTGATCTATATTAATAATTGTCCACGTTGGAGGGAGGTAGCTGCACAGCACAGCATGACAAGTACCGGAGGCTGTAGTTACAGTTTTGTGTACTCCTGATGATGGGTGTGGTTGACACCCGAAACATGTAGAGTGAACTTGCAGAATAATAAAGAAACTGCTTTGTGTTGCATCCCGTTGGACAATTATTAATATAAGTGCTTATTTCTGCAAGTTCTTCTTCTCAACTACGCTACGTATTTGAACGAGTTTGTATTCGACTTATACTCATGTACTAAAACTGTTGCAGCTATACTGTCACAGCCCCATCGGTCCAATATAAACCAGCATCGACTGACGTACCAATGAAATGCTTTTTCGGCTTTTTTATTCCTTTAAAAATACCACCTTTTGTTGGCTGTCAAATATCATTAAAGCCAATGAGGCACGCACAATTCCCAGTGTGTATCTGAATTCGGCTTTGTTGTTATGCAATGTGATAGCGGTAGGAATCGAAGGCAGTGTGTGTAATAGACCTGACAGTGTCACTTGTCTGAAGTAAATCGCTAGCGTGTAGTGTGTGCCAGTCCTGGCAAGACAGTTTTCGTACAGATCATACAGATACTCTATAACCCTTTATCTTTTGAACCTAGTGGTTACTTTGTGTACCACCACGGTTAACATTAGAAAATTCTATGTTCTGACCAGAGAGTGAATTTGTGTATTTTGTATTGTTGTCCAACAATTGGCTATTATTTTCTGTACAGCGTCAACTGAATGGCTTTTATAACGGAAAGGGAGTCTGTTTACTGCGCACTAAGAATTGGTGAATTTTTAAATGAGATGCACGTAAATCTTAGTCTTAAAGCAAGTTGCTCTGGATATGAGGAAGAAAGGGCAAGGCCTGGGAACCACTCTAAAAAGCAATATTCTTTTGAAAGTGTAGAAGAGCGTTAAAATCAAGGTTAACCTGTGGGACGCTTTCCTGAACGGTCGACTGGGCGGGATACAATAGCACTTCCAGTTAGCAGTGTTGTGCACTTGATTGTATGCGTAAATACGTTCGTGACATTTGACCTTCTGACAGCGGTGTTGCTGCAGAGTCGAGTCTTCTGGGAGCCTGTCCACCTTTCGAATGAACGTTATATCTTCATCTTCGAGGTCAAGCAATGCCAGAAGAGTGACTGTTTGACCCTTAAAATGATTGCATTGCGATTCCCCGAAACGTCCATAGCTATGTACCGGTCAAACAGTGCTGCGCCGTTGAGGACTTGAAATGTTTAAAAACAAACATCTTGCCAAACAGAAGGTTTTTTTATTCTTACTGCGGCGGCACTGCTTCTTTTGACAAAATTGTCTGTGGAAGGCAAGGTTAAGAATCGCCGAGTCCAATGATCGGAATCCCCTTTAAAACGTCCATGCTGTGTGTGATGAACTGCTCGTCACATTTTAACCGGAATACAAAACAACTGTTTGTCACATTTAACCGTACCACAAAACAACAGCTCGTCACATTTTAACCGGACCACAAAACAACAGCTCGTCATATTTTAACGGGACATGTCTTACAAAACAACTCCTCGTCACATTTTAACCGGAATACAAAACAACTGTTTGTCACATTTAACCGTACCACAAAACAACAGCTCGTCAT
>Ga0123352_10013193_pt1 | contig 13107 bp, 10 predicted proteins | sample TergutLab28metaG_FD_89700 | JGI IMG/M metagenome (GOLD analysis project Ga0123352, IMG submission 89700) | Labiotermes labralis P1 segment gut microbial communities from Petit-Saut dam, French Guiana - Lab288 P1 | ecosystem: Host-associated > Arthropoda: Insects > Digestive system > Gut ... | reverse complement strand
TGGTGGTAGGTTGTCAGCCTTACGCACCGGCCGCCTTTACCCCCAGGAAATACTCCTGGTACTCATTTATGTTAGAGGCTGAGTCGACCCCAGGGCCATAGTGCGATCGGAAGGATTTTATGTAAATGAAAAATCCACTGACACCAGCCGGGATCGAACCAGCGACCTTCCGATTTGTAGCATAGCACCTTAACCACTGTGCTACCGCGGTCCCCAATTATTGTGGGTGAAATTTATAAATTTTGAAGGTCTCTGTATTTTAATATTTTGTATTATTGGAGGAGTAGCTGTCTGTTTAGTGAGTATCATTCTACAATTTTGAGATTTTCATATCGGACTCGAGGATCTGGTCTTCTGAGATGTCACGCTTCGTCGCTGGATGAGTTATTCCCAACGCTTCGATGGAACCTACACCTAACTTCAGATTAAAGGACTCAAGGTCCATCAAGTATACGGAATGGAGCCCTTGAAGACGAAGACGTGTGCCTTCAAAGCGTCTAGAACAACCTACCCAGTGACGCAGCGTCACATCCTAGAAGCCAGGAATCTTAAAGTTATCATATTTCAGCTTCATCTGAAATAGCGCCAAGAAACATTCGCAAGACCACTTTTGGTGCCGACTCCTGAATAAAACAAATTTTATTGAATTAATTTTATTAGTTTAGAACTCGAAAAGGTCAAACAGACGAAGCGACCGTCGTTTTCAAATTAAATTTAAATTTTATAAATGCCATGAAAATAACAAGCGGTCGCGCAAGCGCGCGCGCGCACACACACACACACACACACACACACACACATATATATATATATATATATATATATATATCATTATCAACACTTTAGTTTCAAGCATATAAGTCTTGTGCATTGATATATATATATCAATGCACAAGACGTATAATCTTATAACTAAAGATATTGATGTTGATATCGATATTGATATATTTGTTAACTGCAATTGGACACCCGGTGGCAGTAGAGACACCCGGTGGCAGATAACTCACGCTCAACAATAAAGTGACCTGTTACAAGTTCAGATGGACGGTCTGTCTAAATTCGTTTGGACTAAAGGAATACAGGTCTGTCTTTACTTCCCGTACGTATTCATGTGAGATTTAAAAATGCTTAGAACCGTGAGTGTGCTAACCAAAATTATGGACTGGCTGTCAAACAATAACACGTATTTTCCGAACACCGAAACTAACACCGACATTACAAGAGATCAATAAAATGTCCGATATCTAAGTTACAACATACTAACCGCGAAACTGTGGGGTTCTTTCAGGATTCTGAAAGGCTTTCTCTTCCATACGCGAATTCCGCCCTCATACCGCCCAGGTCCAGCCTGCCTGCCCGGTTCGCAAGCACATAGCCTACTTCCGGACAGTGATTTTCAGTTCAGCTGCAATTCCTTTACAAACCCGGGACATCTTATGTCTTGTAACTTGGTGCTTGGAACTATGCGTCAGCTGCGGCTTAAATGCTTCCTACCCTGAAGATGGAAGCAGCAGTTTCCTCCTAAACCTTGATATCCATGTATCAAATCGCACTTCGTCACATACCACAATACCGTTGCCCTCATTTGTATCTTCATGTTACACAACTCTGTGAAATTATACAAGAAACTGAATATTAATAAAATTATGTTCCTTGTAACCTCAGGAATCCACCGGTTATGCTAACGTGACATACACATAATGATTTACTATTCTTTACAATACCTTCAACACGAACTGTGCAGCGAAACGCATGACCTGCCATTCCCACAATGCTGCCAACTTACAGCACACTACAAGATACAGAATTACTGCACAGATATCTAGTCTTCGGTCATGTACGTCAAACAAACCAATCAAATAATTTCTTCAAGTGACCAGTAATATATCTCACTTTCCTGCTGCTATTGGCACGATCCTTTATATCACGTAACAACACAAGCACAAACAATTCTGAGTCCTGAGCTCGGCACATTTACTGACAGATCAAAAAGCGAACCGAAGCAATAACAAAAATCTACTGATATGGATTTGAATGCTTTCCAAACAATTGAGCAGGTAAATCTATTACCATACGTTTGCCTCTGAAAAGTTACCCAAATGATTTGCATGGAGGAATGGTTCGCAAGCAGGTTTCAAGCCATACCAAGGTCCACGCAGAACAGCGAAACACCACACCAAACAGTCTTAAAACTTTCCTGTGACGTGGCTGAACAAAGTCTTAAGGGTAAAGGTAATACCATCGACCAAGGCATTAAGTCTACAACTGTATATGGAATTTCATATATATCTTATTACTATTTTAAACGTCCGTTCTGGTACAGAAGATACGCTGGCCTTTCGCTCCGTCTCCATTGCCACTGGAGAAAGATTTCACTCTAAGGAACGGGATGAATTCGTGGGCACCAAATAACATGTATAAAATTGTTATGAAGGATAATCTCTCCCCCCCCCCACCCTCCACCCACTGTGTGGCAAACTTCCGTCACTTCTTCCATGGCCGATGAATTATGTGACCGCCATGGAGATTTGCAAATAATGGACCCATCTCACATAAGCTTTTCACTAACGGGATATCGCATGCAGACAAAAGACTTCTGAAGGATCAGCAAAAAAAAAAAAAGTGTAACATATATTGCCTAACATAACACCTTCTTATGAATTTTCGTGATGCACTGCCTACGGCACTAAAGAAACAATTCACGGTATTCTGGAGATGTTACAAAATACAACTCACTACAGTGTGCAAGTGCTTAAATAAATTAACCAATATTGCGGTGGCAGAAACAGAAGATCTGACCGCAAAGAATACAATCCTTCTTGAGAAGCTAATAGTTTCTCAGCTGGTCGGGAAATTCCCCGCACTTTATGGAGCCCAAAGATCATTACCGCGTACACAAAAGCCCACCTGTCATAAACTAGGTTACTTTAGCCACGCCCCATCATCTTATTTCTTTAAGATCCATTTTATTATCACCCTTCCATTAACTCTTAGATCTTCCAAGTGTTTTCATTCGTTCCTGGATTCCCCGTCGAAACCCTGTATGCATTCCTCTTCCCACACTGCGTGCTACATGCCCCGCCCATCTCATCTTCCTTGATCTAGTCACCTGAATAACATTTAGTGGTGCGAAGTACAAATTATGAAGTTCCTTGTTATGTAATTTTCTCCAGTTTTCTGTTACTTTATCTATCGCAGCTCCAAATACTTTCCTTAGTACCCTGTTCTAGAACATCCTAAGGGCTGTGTTATCCCTCTACCGCGAAACACTAAGTTTCACACCCAAACAATGCAATAGGCAAATTGTAGCTATGTTGGCCTAAACGTTAAACTTTGCGTTCTTACATAGTTAATAGGAAAACAAAAACTTTTTTGTCTAATCTTAACAATATTTCTGAATTTAACCTTTTCCTATTTTTACTCGTGACATTGTTGTGTAGTTACAAAAAATCCGAATGTTGCCACACTTTTAAAAGAACCCACTGTTTATCCCTTTGTTGTTATTTCGCCTACATTTTGTTGAACAGACCTGAACATATTCTGAGAGTTTGCTATAATACAAACCTCCTTCCTTACCAGCGTCTAATAAAGCTTCTGTGTTTTTCTTCTTGGTATGAAGGTTTACATCCATTAACTTAACATCAACAGCATAGAACACAAGCTGACGTGTATCGTTCGATTTAAATTCTGGTTTACTTTGCCCTTCCTATTGACATATACAGCAATGGCGGATAAAGCAGAACGTGAAAGTTTAATAGCCTGCCCTTGGATGAGTCCTGGAGCCACTAATACATACACACACACACGTATGTGTGTGTGTTATGTATATATATATATATATATATATATATATATAAACAAAGAGACTTGGCCATCGGGAATTTCCCTTAATGTTATCCTCAAGGGGACGTTTTCAAGAGATCTGCACCCAGTTCCAATTTTCATCCATTTGTCCAGCCCACTGCGGGCTCTAGAGTGCACCATTCTACAGGAATGTGGCGTATACAGTCCACTGACTCTGTCAGTGTCCAATATTGCAAGTCCTTTCTTCCGTTATCGACTTAACGCACAAATACTACCCCTGATTGTAGTAATTCTTTAGATATTCTTAATTGCTCAGTTCTTGTCAAAATCGCAGCGACAGCATTACAATGCAAAAGTTATAAAAAAAAAAAGAAAGAAAGATTTTCCAAGAAAATGTGTAATGCAAGGTGAAATAAAACACATTAAAACGATGTGCATCATGGCCGCCTGAATTGTAAAACATGTTCTGCTAATCTATCAAGTTATCCAATCCATTTCTTCTTTCTTTTATAAATATCACTGACCTTGGCCATGAAGAAAACACTGCGCCCTTTCCTCGACCCCCACCTTCCGTCGGCAGAGAGGCCTTCATGCCTTGCCTACCGTTTATCAATATCAACTATTATCTTAGGACCAGTCAGGTGTCCATAAAATGTAGCACTGTCAGCACAAGGCTTGGAGACGTTTCACCGAGAAAATTTATCAGCCAATTTAAATGTAGGAACAAGTGGCCGTCGTACGTGCCAATTTTTCAAAATGTTACTGCTGGTAGGGGAAGCAGGGAAGCATCTGAGGTGTGGTGGAAGAAAGGAAGACGATGGTACGGAATAAGTAGATGGAGGATTTAACAAGGGGAAAAAGTGAACCCGAGGGACGCTCAGTGTTTATAGCGTGTAGAATATCTTTCGTCCTTTACTTAACACCGGGCCTAAGGCTTTTGTTTCATGTTGCCTTGAACATTCCATGCTTAGGCCCAACACAAGTATTAACGCAAAGGCTGATTCAGAAAAGTGGTTTATTTTGGGCTTCACAATCGGCGTTCAAATTCCAGCAGTGGTGGAATATTTTCTCCATAACCAGGCCGGCTTTGGATCACAGACACAGTTCTAAAGGGCTGGGCAAACTGTACAGCCCGGACTGTTCTTCTGGCGTTACAGAGACCGAAGCTCAAACAGAAATCTTATCCAAAGTTCCATGCAGGAAGCTAGGGTATTTACCTTCACGGCAATGTACTTCTTCACAGCATGGTACAAACTCACGTGTGTGGTTAATAGTTGCATACTTCCCTCTCCATAACCAAAAATTGAAATATATTTGCAGCTTCTTTCTGAATGTACTCGTGGCTGTATGCGCAACATTTCAACTTAACCCATAATTTTCTTATGTTTTACATTTCTCTTATTTATTATGTCTCACATCATTGATAATAATACTCGTAGCAGATAATACAGTGTTATGAAATAAATACTTTCATTCTCCCTCCTATAATAACATGGGTTAAGTGAATTTAGTCTAATGTAACTATAAGCGTAGGCCTAAATACCTGAATTACAATTTAAATAATTCATTCTGTTACTGTGAAACGGAACGGCACAACAGTACACTTAAAACAGCCGATGCCTCCACTGATAAGCAAGTTTCTGGATTACGGAGCAACCCAATGGCAATGCTCCGGTGGCTCGATTGCCTAACCCACTGAGTTAAGAAAGCGCCATTAAATATGATACAAACAGGAAAAAGTAATTTCAAAACAAGGGACGACGAATAGGTGTCTGGAAATCAAGCACATTTACAAGTAATGTTCCAAGATTGGCAAATGAGCTGAAACTGAAAAATTTTGTAAATAGTTACTTCTTCTTTATAATACTAGAGTGCTTACTGGTTGACTGATGCGCACCGCGAACACGAAATTAACCCTTCATATACTGTGGGAAGCAAGAAAATAAACAAATTGCAAAAAGCGATCGTAAAAATTTAGGTGTCCACATTATTAAATGAATCACTCTGTTACTGGTTTTTTTTTTGGGGGGGGGGGGTATAGATGCCACACTTGTTGCGCCATTGCTCGCTACAGATGTTCATATGTTTAGGCAGTTGTAATGCATTACCGGCTACGACAAACATCATCCAAGGTAACACTTTTAATTTAATCCTTCAAATGGCTAAAAACAATAGCAGTGCACTGAAACGGGTTAATCGTGTAAAGAAATAACAGATTGATGCACAAATTATTCTTAGTATATTTCCTGGGTTCCAGGAGTCACCCGGAATACCGGGATGTCGGAGTCAACCGGAAATTCGGGGTCCCGAAGCAGGCCGGAACTACGGGTTCCCATAGTCGGCCGGAACTCCGGGTTCCCGGAGTCGCCGGGAACAACTGTTTCACCTAATCACCCCGCGTTCACGTAGTCACCTCGGGTTCACGAAGTCACCCGGAACAAAGGGAACCGGGAGTTCGGGGTGTTTTTGGGAAACCGGAGTTCTGGGTGAATCCCGGAATTCGGAGTTCCTGGTGACTACAGGAACCCGGAGTTCCAGGTGACTCCGAGGAGTCACCGAAACTCCGGGTTCACGAAGCCTCCAGGAAATCATGGTTCCCGGAGTCTCCCGGAGATCCGGGTTCCCAAAGTCACCGGAAACAAAGGAAACCCGGCGTCAGGAGTACCTCCGGGTTTCCGGAGTCAACAGGAACCCGGAACAACGGGCTCCCGGTGTTGTCACCCGGAAGTCCAGGTTCCTCGAGTCACTCAGAGTTACCGGAGTCACCCGGAAATGGGGTTCCCGGAGACACCCATGATTCCATTATTCACCCAGAACTCCGGATTCCCGGAGTAAACGGAAATTGAGTTCTGGAAGGCGTTCGGAATTCCGGTATCCCGGAGTCACCTGGAGATCTGGGTTCCCGGAGTCACCCGTAACTCCGATTTTCCCGTAGTCACCAGGTACACGAAACAACGGGTTCCCGGAGTCACCACGGGTTCACTGAGTCACCCGAAATTAGGGTTCTCGTAGTCACCCTGAAATCCGTGTACCAGTTTTTTCAGTTTGATTCCGGTAACACGGAGTTTCGGGCGTCCACGGGAATCCAGAGTTCCGGGAGAATTAGGGAACCCGAAAATCCGGGCAAATCCGGGAACTCGGAGTTCCAAGCGTCTCCGGGAACACTGAGTTCCGGGTGACCCACTGAAACCGTGGTGACCCCGGGAACCCGGAGTTCAGGAAGACTACGGGATCCCGGAGTTCTGTGCGACACTGGGAAGTCGGAGTTCCCTGTCACTCAGGGAACCCAGGGTTCCGTGTGGCTCCAGGAACCAGGAGCTCCGAGAATATCCATGTTCCCGAAGTCACTCGGAACTCCGGGTTCCCAGGGTCACCCTATACAACCGATTCTTTGTATCACCCGCAAATCCGGCTACAGGTTCCCGGAGTCATCCGGAACTCAGAGTTCACGGAGTCATCAAGAAAACCGATTTCCTGGAATCACCCGGAAAGCAGAACAGGTTCCCGGAGTCACATGAATATTCGGGTTCCCACAGTCATACCTGTTTCCCGGAATCACACTTGTTTCCCGGAGTCACCGGAAACAACGGATTACCGGAATCATCCCAGATTCCCCAAATCACCCGGAACTCCGGGTTCCCGGAGTCACCCAGAACTGCTTATTTCCTGAGTCACCTGGAACACGGAACAACATGATCTCGAAGTCACCCGGAAATCCGGGTTACCGGAGTCAACCGGGATCCCGGATCCCGTATTCACTCGGAAAAACGGGTTACCGGAGTAACCATGTATTCACTGAATACCCCGGAACTACGGATTCCAGGAGTCAACGGAAATTTGGTGTCATGGAAGCGTCTGGAACTCCGGTTTGCCGGAGTCACCCGGAACTGCGTGTTGCCGGAGTAACCCAGAACTTCAAGTTCCTGTAGTCACCCGGAAATCCGGAATCCCGCATTCAAACGAAATTTCCGGGTGCCGGATTCGGCAGGAACTCCGGGTTCCAGGAGTCGCCCGAACACCGGGATCTCGGAGTACGGGGTGATTCGGGAGCCCAGATTTCTCGGTGACTCCAGGTTCCCAGATTCAGAGTTGCCAGGAGCTCCGGGTTTCCGGAGACACAGAAACGCCTAACAACGGGTTCCCGGATTCACCCGGAACAACGGATTCCCGGAGTCACCATGGGTTCCCCAAATCACCCGGAACTCCGGATTCCCGGAGTCAAAGGAACTTACGGTTCACGAATACATCCGCAACTCCGGTTTCCCGGAGTCACCAGAAACTCCGTGTTCCCATAGTGAACCGGAAATCCAGGTTCCCGGAGTCAGCCGTAATTCTTGGATCCCTGAATCACCAGGAACGTCCGGGTCCCGGTATCAACCGGAACTCCGGGTTACCGGAGTCGCCCGGAACAACGGCAGTAGGGGGTGACTTTGGGAACTCGAATTTCCCGCTGACTCCGGGAAACAGCATTTTCGGATGATTACGGGAACCCGGAGTTCCAGTTGAATTTGGGGATTCTTCCGAAACTCCTTGTTCCAGGAGAATCCCGAAAACAGGGTCCCCGGAGTCACCCGTAACTCATGGTTTCTGGAGTCACCCGAAACAAAGAGAACCTGGAGATCTGGGTGACTCCATGAAGTCGCCCAGAACTCCGCTGTCCTAGAGTCATCCGGAACACCGGGTTCCTGGAGTCACCCGTAACTCCAGGTTGCCGGAATCACCCCAAAATCCACGTTACCGTAGTCACTCCAAACCCCACGTTCCCGTCGTCACCCCGGGTTCCCGGAATAATCCGGAAGAACGGGCTCCCGAATCACCCCGTGTTAAATGAGTCACTCGAAACTCCGGATTCTAGGAGTCCCCTAGACCTCCGGGTTCCCGGAGTCACCCCTAGTTCCCGGATTCACCAGGATCTCCGGATTCCCGAAGTTACCCTGAACTATTGGTTCCCGGAATCCCCGCAAAACTGGGTTGCAGGAGTAACCCAGAACAACGGGTTCCCGGAATCACCCGGAACTCAGGGTTCCTGGAGTCACCCGGAAAACGGTTTCCTGGAGTCACTCCACATTCCCCAAATTACCCGAAATTCCGGGTTCCCGGTTCACCCGGAACTCAGGTTTTCTTGAAAGAGGAACCAGAAACAACGGGTTCCTGGAGTCACCCGGAACTCCGGGTTCCCGGTGTCACCACAGGTTCGCGGAATCGACAGGAAAAACGGGTTCCCGGAGTCATCCCGGGTTCCATGAATCACCCAGAACTCCGGGTACCCGGAGTCACCCGTAACTCCGAGTTCCCTATGTCACCCGAAACTCCGGTTTCCCGTTGTTTCAGGTGACTCCGAGAATCCGGTGTGATTCCGGAATCGAGAGGTCCGGGCCACTCCTGGAACCCGTAGTTCCGGGCGACTACGGGACCCCGTGGTTCCAGGTTCCCGGAGTCACCCGAAACTCCGGTTCACGGACCGGAGTTCCGGAGCACAACAGAGAGTCATTTATAAAGAATAACAAGTACAAATTGTTGTATACATACGGTTGTACCTCCTGATTATGAGCCTAGACACGCCCGAAACTTGTAGAGTTTGACGAAATATACTAAGAATATGTTGTCCTTCAATTTGGTTTTCCTTTACACGATTATATCGAGATGCACTGCCAACAAAACCTAAGAAATGTTCCAGGTTACTTTAAAGGTTGTTTGCTAATGTTTAAAGAGCCTGCTTGCTAATTGATAACACACAACACCTTACAAATCTATATATCTCCATCTACACTGTAGTCACACCCTCCAACCTAGCAAGTCTAATTTTACCTCTTGCTTCTGCAAGCATGTGAAACGAGCATTATTGCAAGAAAATAGAGAGTGCTTGAGAACAAGGTAATGAGAAGAATATGTGGACTTAAGAGGGATGACGTAAAAGGATACAGGCGAATACTAAATAGTGAGGAAAGTCATGTACTTGAATAAATATTAAGTTATTACGGTAATCATATTAATTAAGGTGAGATTGGTGGGATATGCATATACCTTAAATTTGACGGACTGAAAGGGAATACAGATGTTAATCATCAAGCCTTACAGAAGAGCACCACTTCAGATCTCGGATGACACAAGATTACAATATATGCTAAACATATGTTGTGTGAGGGTGTGGTTTGGAATCATTTCTGGTACTGTACAGTGGAGGGGGACACAAGTAAAGGTGTTCACAAAATTCTGGTTTATATAAAAGGCTGGGCATTCTTCACTAGCTCGAGGGCATTAGCTTCCGCAGGACCCTGATCACGACATATTGGGTTACATAAGAGGTTGGGCATTCTTGACTATCTCAGCAAGTATTAGCTTCAGAAGGACTCTAATCAACAGCGTGTGTACTACATTTATCAGTGATGGTTAAGTCGAAGGTTGTCGTGGTTATGGATGTAAAGTTGGCGAATTGGAGAAGGAGCACTCCTCCAACTTACCCGACGACTCCACAAGGAATATACAGCCACTCCTGTCGGGAGACAAGTTGACAGTGCAGCTCTTAATGGCAATGAAATATTAATTTGTGCAGTGTCTAGATAGCGATGTTGAGACAGCAACACTGTTAAATAATTGACTGGAGCGCAGTTCAGTTGATCTCCCCGTCAGGGATTCCATACACACACACACACACACACACACACACACACACACACACAGGTCTACATAGAACTTCCTGCTCATACTGTTTCAGTAACAAAATGCCTACTTTGACTTTGCTGTCATTAAAAGTCCTCGACGATGAAATTTCGTTCAGCTCCACAAGACTTTCGTGTTTCGTCACCCGTGCGCTTCATCTTCCTCAGACTGAACGCACGGAAGTCATACAGTGTACGATGGTGGACCAGGTTACTTTTGAAACACACTTGTCGTGCAGAAGAGCTACAAAGTGGGATACGATCTCAAACATTCAATCGTAAGTTGATATATATATATTGGATGTACACAAAAGGTAGAACGCTCTTGGGATAAGGCTGCTTGCCTTTATTGTAAATGCTTTCAAGAGACAGAGAATGGAGATGAGCTTCACAGAAAGAAGGCTACAGAGATACAAAAAAATAAAAGAAGTGGGAGGGCAACAAGTGAGCAATGGGTTAGTAGTATCAGTTTGTTTGAAAACTGTTGGGTATTTAGAGGGTTAAAACAACGGAGAGAAGGCGAAGTTGGTCAAGGGGAGAGGTGGGGGTACCGACCGCTGAACCCTTTAAAATGGAGAGGCGCTGGGCAGTGATGAGGTGAGGCCAAAACTTCATTTCTTCATGGCCGAATAAGAGCTGTGTTCTCACTAACTACACACAGCAGAATTCTCCTAGAAAAGCTGACAGTCATTCTTCTGGTCAAAAATTACCCCTTGGAAATATTTTCTTTTTGGCACTTCGTCCAATGGCCGTGTAATATAAAACTTCTCTAATCCTGTGCACGCCATTCAGGCATACAGGAGACTGGCGTTAAACTCCACTCATTCTTCAAATTACCAGTCGCTTTACCCCATGGGAAAAAATCGCCACTGTCTATTCAACACTTAGAGTAGCAGTATCAGTAATCATAGAACGGAAATTACGTATGAGAGCTACAGAAAGTTCGTTCTGCGTGTGTCGACACTCCCTTGGAAAATAATGAATAAAATTAACACAACACGGCTGAACTTGACGCTGTAGGTTAAGGCTTGAAAATCCGTTACCGAAGTAAAGCAGCCACAAACGCACTGAAACCTACTGCGATTTCACGGTAAATTTTGCATTGCAAATTCCCAGTTGTCGTAAATATGATTGTCAAATTTGACTTTTCTAACATAAGGCTCTCCTGTCACTCACGAATACAATAATGGCTTACGTTATAGAATTATACAAATAGACGATTTCCTGGTGAAATTATTATTAATGCCATCACCGTAATCATTAAACATAATTATCATTATACGGCGTGTGACAGCGACCCGCTGCTCTAGCAATCAGATTCCTAGCCCCGTGTTTAACTTTTCCTATGTTTCAATGGCGGTGCTAATTTTAAAATAAACAGTTGGCTATTGTAAACCTCTCAGGATACAAAGAACCAACTACCCAGGGGTAAGTGGGGGGTATATCCAACTCTCGACATGTCGTGTCGATCTACATCAAACGCAGCACAGACAACGGGCATGTCGAAAGTAAAAACCCTGTTGACGTGAAGAAAATGGTGATGACTGTACATCAAGACCAGGGTATAAGCGGCAACAGGCACTGTCCGATGAAAAACAACAGGGCAGAAGTCAGAGCATAATGAGAGATCGATACCGTCCTTTTTTATCAAGGGAGGGCACGAAATATGTCACATTTGCTAATCGTAATACAGCCATAGCTAACATCTTGGATCTGTGCCGGACTGGGGCTCAATGAGGGAATGTACGTACAGCAATTTCAGGCATCCTGGAGCACAGAAAGGTTCTCACTCGAGGCTAACGTCATTGAATATAAAACGAGGTCTATAACTCGCCTCAAGAACGTGCCGAAGTAATGAATGCCTTCAGATTTACTGTCTCTGCCCAGGGATAGCTCTACTTTTACTGCACTCATACCTACGTTATTGCACTTCGTCTTCATTTCGGGTCCTAAAGGAACAATAAATATTGATGACGTCACGAAATGTACGTGTCCAGAGACAGAGATAATATCAGGAATTCGCAAAAAAAAAAAAACTGCGTACGATGATTAGGGACATCATAACTAGTGCTGTTCATAACTAGTGCTGTTCATTCAAACATTTACGGCGACAAAGCGAAGAAGGTGAAGTGGTAGGTGTATTAGGCATAAACGGGAATATGATCAATTCGTGCAAAGGTTTAGTCGTAAAATCTACTGAAACAGACCGCTGGAGGGACGTGGAGTAAAACGAGGAGAAAAATATTATAATAAATTTGAAATACACACTGTAGTTGGTGAAAATCTGGACTATATACATCTGACAAGTAAGTCGCGGACTGCTTGGAACACGGTACATAAACTTAGGTTTCTACGGAAGTCGTATAATTTCTAACCTAAAGAATACAATGACTTGTCAAGAAGGGCTTTGCTCAAACTTCTTATTCAGTTATGGACCCCAAACGTCAGTAGTGTATTAAAATATCCATTTCATTTGTTACACCTCCTTACATCCTTCTATTTCACCAGCTTTCGCTTCCTGTCTCTATCCTTCCCCCCCCCCCCCCCCCACCCCACTTCCTCTTTTCCTTCCTCTTTTGTATTTTCCTTTATTTTTTTCCTTTTTTCTTCTCCTTTTTTTTTACCCTTTCATTTTTTTCCTAAT
>Ga0123352_10013191_pt1 | contig 13107 bp, 4 predicted proteins | sample TergutLab28metaG_FD_89700 | JGI IMG/M metagenome (GOLD analysis project Ga0123352, IMG submission 89700) | Labiotermes labralis P1 segment gut microbial communities from Petit-Saut dam, French Guiana - Lab288 P1 | ecosystem: Host-associated > Arthropoda: Insects > Digestive system > Gut ... | reverse complement strand
CTCACCTGGACAAACCACATTGATTTCCTCACAAAGAAGCTAAGTAACACATGTTACTTAATTCATAACATTAAACCATTTTTGTCTATCTCTGCACTGAAGATGGTTTACCATTCCCTGTTTCACTCAATTATGTCTTATGGAATAATGTTCTGGGGAAATTCTGCTCATACTCATATAATTTTCAAGATGCAAAGGGTACTTAGGATAATAGTGGGAGCTGGTTATAGGGATTCATGTAGAGAATTATTCAAGGAACTAAAAATACTGACACTCTCATCTCAATACATTTTGTCATTGCTATTGTTTGTTATTCAAAATAGGGGTTTTTTACATCGAATAGTTCATTTCACAACATTAATACCAGGCAAAAGAATGATTTGCATTTACAAGTGTCACTGACTATGTATCAGAAAGGAGTCTTGTATTCTGGTATCAAAGTTTTTAATGCTCTCCCTATGACAATAAAATCTATTTCCAGCAACCCTAAACACTTTAAAGTGACCTTAAAAAATTATCTCCTATCACATTCCTATTACAACTTACATGAATTTTTTAATGTTCAGAATTCTTAACTACTAAGAGGTTTATTACTTTATTATTTAATTTGCAGTTGTATGATTGTTTAAGTTCCGTTGCATCATGCACATGTTTCGTTATTCACTGTATTTCATTTATAGCACAGTTCCTAGTTATATTACGTTGCTTACATTCAAGTATACTACTACAACTTTTAGTTTTATTTCCTCACATTAATTGTATTCCTTGATACATTTTCCTGATTAATACTTATTATCAGCAGTAATCTATGGACTGGATGTTAGTTTAAGCAAATATTTTACTCTACCACTTTCAATCATAATTATGTATCTTTAATTGCATAACTTAGTGTTGAACACTTATATTGATCATAGAATGTATATATATATATATATAATATTTTGTTCCATGTATTTTCAGTGACAATTTCTATTCCTATTGGCCTATCTACCTTTGTATGGATTTTACAGATTGCATAATAAATAAATAAATCAATCAATTGCCTAAACGGTAACCTAAGTCCGACTTGATTGGCTGGTTCGGCTGAAAAGGAGAGCGCTGACTGTAACAGAGGGATAGCCTAAACGATAACATTAAAAATCGTCTCGACTGCTTTGAGGAGTGTGCAGGCGTAGAGGCTGGGTTCCTGCAATCTTAATAGACAGCCAACAAGCAAACCTAAGTCCGTCTAAAACGGCACCTAAGGCGGCGTATGCGTGTTTCGGGGTTAGGCTCCACCGACTATTACTGAGACATAGCAAACACAGTAATCCAACTCGATTGACTGACCAAGTTCAAAAGGAGTCCACCGACTGTAACAGAGACATAACCTAAACAGTAACCTAAGTTCGTCTCGAATGGCTGGTTGCACTGGGAGGGGGACCGCCGGCTATAAGATATTTAGCCTACACGCCAAACAATTCTCGACTTACTGCTTCAGTCTTAAATAGGCGCGCCGAGTTGACGGAGGGAGATGGGGGGCGCTACCTCATCCCTCCACGCCCCACAACAGACCGCAACCTCGTCACAGGGCATACTAAACTTCAACGGTGCCCAAAATGGCTTTTTTAATACTGATAATGTCTGGACGCTACAAATGGAAGGAAGCTTACGAAATGCGCCGCAAATATCAACTACAAGCTCACCTACACACGACAGTCGTCGTATTACACTGTATATTAACCTCCAAAATCAATCAAATGCTTCATCTGTGCGTACGATAATACCGTCGCACCTTCAATGAATATTTGAAAATGAGACGCATCCACAAACGTAATGAAATACTTCAGTTACCTAAAACTGTTGTTTATTTAACACTGCAATTTATTACAAATCCTCGCCTTTAACTGATTTATAAAAATTACAAGACTGTAAAGAAAACCACACCATTCCAAACAACTGTCACAAGGGATTCGAATTCTGATTGCATCCGTGGTGTCCGTCACGGATACTACAGTCAAGAGCATGGATTACAGACCCACGGAGTTAACTCTGCAGCCCGTTCTGTTGCTCCGTACGGTGTCGCCTCAGCACACAGCACGGCCAATTCGGAACTGCGTCCGTTCTATGGGATAAATCGTCTAGAATTGCATTTATTTAACGAGGATATCGGTAGCTCTGGCTGTTGCAGGTACCGCACCGGTTCATTGACTGAATTTTAACAACTGTACCTATTTTGTACACGATTTTATATACACACTTGCGAAGCCTACGAAAGGCTTCCCATTACAAAGCACAAGTTACAATAGCATTTCATCCTAGACTTGATGAATGTTTGAAGATTTGTTACGTTATACACATAGCACTGCAAACACACAGGCTTTGGATTTATTCTGCGGAGATTCTTAAAATTATTTTTATCTGACACTCCTACTCCGTATTCGAATCGCGACTCAAAGGACTTGCTTTCTTGATTGACGATTATTGTCCTTTTCTGCAGCAGCTTGAAGAAGATTCTCATATCGTACCGCAAAATAGGCCAATTCCGTGTCCTTTCACCCCCACTCTAGTACATTCCCAGTCAAGCTGCAATTAGATAACCTTAAAATATCGAAGCTAAGATCAACTCAGCGGTTTTGCTGCTGAAGATTGAAGTCTGCTGGGATGTGACATGTCGCTGGGCGAGTAGTTCCCCGAGGATGAAGGCAACACAAACCTTCGAAACGTCATCAACGACACAGTGTCACATTCCACATGACTTTAATCATTAAGATTACTTCACTTGCTCCTCCTTGCCCCTGTTCTTCGAATATAATTCTACCCTGGAGGTACGGATTTTAATGAAGTCTGTTATTCATCACGCTTAGCTTCGAAAAAATGTACCGACTACACTAAATTTTGGCCCAAAACTCGACACAAACTAGGCGTACTGTTCCACAGGAGGGTGACAGTAACCGTGCACCTTATTCTGTATCGTCGCTTATTAACCGACTCTTGTGCAGTACACTGTGTATACCAAATCACATCCTAGTTTCTGCTCCGACGCGTTTCGATGTCTACTGACACCATCTTCAGCGAGAACAGTGTAAGTGTAAATTCGTCGCAACACATCACATGATTGTTGACCGTTCGTAATTTGTTAATCACAGATGCACAACTTTGACGACCATTAAAGTTCCTTCAGGGATGTGTGTGTCTAGCGACATTTAAAGTTGTGCATCTGTGATTAACAAACTGCGAACCTAATAACGGAGGTTAATAACTGCTTATAATACTCGCAATTACGACGCTCCAAGCGGCCACCTTTACCATTCCGTTACGTCCTGCACATACACACGCACGCACGTACACCGTGTCATGCCGGGCCGCTGGCGTTCGCTGCGTACTTCTATCCTATTTAGATATACAACAAAAACCACCGGATAGAATCGCCTCTGCAAAGTTAATAGTCGCCCAGCCACCGAAGAAAGTCCCTGCCTTGTACGTATGCAACCCAACAATTCATCATCTCGATTCCTAACCTCAATACATCCTCATGCTGTATTTAATTCACGTCTACTTTAATATCATCCTCCATGTACGCCTACGTGTCCTAAGTGGTACCGTCCCTTCAACTCATCGACTAAAAGTTCGTACGCATATTTCACAGCTCCAAATCTTGCTACATGCCCAGACCATCTCAAACTGTTTCAATTACAGTGAGAAGGCGAAAAACTTCCTAATTACGCAATTCTCGCTCCTTGCCAGTTCCTTCCCCTTAGGACCAACACCCTTAATCTGTGGCTGGCTTAGGGTGACGTCATCTCTCTAACTATGATATTCATCAGTTCCTCACTCATTGAAAAGTTATTTTTCCTTTTACTTATTCCCCCCTCCACTCCCCTTATATTGTTTCTTGTCTGGACCAAGTAGGCTGTACGGCCTGTGCAGCAAATTGAGCGTCACTGAGTTACACTTTATCTCTCTCTCTCACCGCTGATGCAACCTATATGTCCTGCAGTTCAAACACCAGCCTTTTAGATACTTTGTGGATATTGGGTTCCGCTGTGGGGTTTAGGTATGTACTACCGTATTAACGTCAGTGTGCTGGTACATGCCAAGCCTCTTGGGTTGCTCAGCTCCACACTACAGTGATGAAATAAACTGCTTCTAACATAAACTCAAGTATTCCCAACGCTGTTATTTCGTCACGCAAAGCCCACCACCTATACCTGCATATATTCCATACATAAATTGCAGGCAAGCTAGTAAATTCGCAGTGGCTACTTCGAGCGTCAAAACCAAGCTAAAGAAATTAAGCCGGAAGATCGCAAAGTTGCTACACTTCGTTATATTTTTTCACAATAACGATATTATTAAAGGATCCATTACCATATAAGATTGAAATCATTCGTTCATTCAGCTGCCATGTTTGTATTATGAAATACAACTGGACGTAGAGAGCAAAACGCTCCTTTCTGCCGATGTCACTGGTGGGACACATAAACAGCAAGACGCTCCTTCCTACCGATATCACTGGTGGGGCAAATCAACAGCTGTATCCTGTTCATACCTGAGCACTAACATCACCACATCAAACACCAACAAATGCACTCATATTATTAAATCACCACATTTATAACACTTTACATAACCCCAACTTGTTTCAACCCTTAAGGGATCATCTTCAGGCAGTACTGCTGCTAAGTCACACACTACATGTTGCACAGTATCAGTTGTACACCGTGAAGATTATCCCCTCAAAGTCGAAACAAGTTGGACTTTCATACAGTGTTAATAAAGTGGTGATTTAATGATATATGGTGCACATGTTGCTGTCCAGTCGATATCATAACAAAGTGATATTTATTACCGTCTAAAACACAACACATATAATGCATAATATAACAAAACTTTGTAGTTAACTTCTAGGCGACATGTTTCGGTTCTAAAACAGCCATCATAGGTCAAAGTAGAACATAGTCAAGATACATGGAAAGTGTGCACTCTATGGGATCCCATAGAGTGCACACTTTCCATGTACCTAGACTGTGTTCTACTTTGGCCTGATGATGGCTGTTGGCTGCACTCTATGGGATCCCGTAGAGTGCACACTTTCCATGTACCTAGACTGTGTTCTACTTTGGCCTACGATGGCTGTTTTACAGCCGAAACATGTCGCCTAGAAGTTAATTACAAAGTTTTGTCATATTATTGATTATATATGTTGTTTTTTAGACGGTAATAAATATCACTTTATAACTGCAACACAACGGGATGGCTCGTATTAAATAAACGATATCATATGGACACACACACACACACACACACACACTGCACCACCCTAACAATATCTGTGGCACACACCAATCTGTCTATACTTACGTAAGAATCACAGTTTCCAGTCTAGCTGCGGCTCAGCACAGCCACAAAAGCAGCCGTGTTCTCCGTAATGACAATTGTGTGAACTGACTGCAGACAGCAAAACTCAAACGGGCTAAGTGCCGAATATCCATTCTTCTAGGATGTTATGTCACGTCATGTCGACTAATGCAACATTACAAGCCGTTAGAAGAACTGCAATGCCTTCGTCCTCACAGGCAAGCAGTCCAGAAAGAAATCCTTCAAAACGTCTGCCGGTAACTACTTACCAACTAATAAGTGGGTATGTAGTCAATAACACAAATGTATATGTCTAATAGAAGTTATAATCTTAGATAAAAAAACTACATGTTTCGGCCGGTAGTGACCATCATCAGGTTTTATCATTCGACTCACTTAAGATTATTGTATACAATTCGCGTGGCGGCGTGTTTGATGAGGAAATCTCGACATCAAAACCCTTGTTGGAGCATATAGAGGTAATATGCTCCAACAAGGTTTTGATGTCGAGATTTCCTCATCAAACACGCCGCCACGCGAATTGTATACAATAATCTTACGTGAGTCGAATGATAAAACCTGATGATGGTCACTACCGGCCGAAACATGTAGTTTTTTGATCTAATATTATAACATATATTAGACATATACAGTTGTGTTATTGACTACATACCCACTTACGAGTTCAAACACATACAACGGGGATGGTGTACTTCAAAACTACTTTCCAACTTACCAATACACGACGTAACACTGAGAACAGTCGAGTATGCAGCAGCACCGCTGAGATAAGCTCATATGTTGCAAACAGAAAGTTAAACCGATGGCAATGCGTTGTGATTTTGAGGGAAACGAGAAAGCAATGGGTTAACGTTGTTAATATCAGCTCTGTAATGTGTTCAAAAAATCTTATTTATTGGTAAAAAATGTTTATGGAAAAAAGATGATTATGTAGAGCTGGACGGACGGACAGACAGACATTCACACAGAACTGGAGCATCTTCTTGCTGCGGCTGACTGTACCTGCGAATTACGTGTTGATGACCCTAGGTAACTGGTCGCGGGTTGGTGTCTCCACGTGGCAGGCCTGCCTTACTTAAAAGAGGCTTGCGAAGTGGCTGGCCGCAGTTCAAGTTGCAGCCATGCTGTGGCGAGTGTTGCTGTTGGCCGTTCTGGGGAGCGCCCTGGTCGCGAAGCACGACCCGCGAGGTGGACACCTTGAGGACTACGACGACGACGAAGAAGACGATGACACCGTCGTAATAGAGGGTGAGTTACGACAGCTTGCTAGATAGCATAAGAAAAAGCTGCTTTTTAACACCATGACAAAAGACTGGATGTGACAGCATGCTAATGGTTGAAGCTAAATTAGCCCTGTGGAGGTACAGCTCCACAATAAATGCAGTAAGTGGCAAGCTTCACGCCCCAGCCGCTTTGTAATTGGGGTAAAGAGTCTCCGGTACCCAAGGAACAGGAGGCAGGCAGTCGGGACATTATGCAAAAGAAAAACTGCACTTTCCCCCTTCCGCGAATCGAACCGCGGTTACTCGGTCGTACCCCTCCCCCCTGTAGTCACTATAATGATTTAGTTATCTCTACTGACAGACATGTTCATAACTGTGCTAAATATCAAATATGGCGGGTAACAACAATAGTAACAATAATCAGTACTATCACTACTATTAGCATCGGAATATACAATTATGTCAGCTGCGAAGAGCAAGCAGTGTGTCGCTTAATGACCATCTCATTACGTAAACTCAGGGATATTACATATTACGTTTGAATTTTGAAGGAAACATTCTAAGGTACCTACACTATTGGAAGCTTTGGGTCACAACGAACAACTCTCGAAGTTCCATTGCCTGGAAAGAGCATTGGCGTATAATTTAATATTAATATTAATATGCCAACAATGAAGACTATTGCACTAATAGGACAGAGGGCGGAAAAAATCTGCAGTCCTTGCTCAAACAGTTTTCACATGCTATGATTTAGTAATTGTACTTAAATATTATTATTATTATTATCATCATCATCATCATCATCAACAACAACAACATCTTATTCGTCTGTTGACTGGCCGCCTGCCCACTACACTGTCTGTTTCTTCTAAACCTGAACAAACCCAACATATCTTCAGCCATATGTCACGTCACGCACTGTTACAATCACGAAGTAACGATGGATAGGCTGAATCTAATCTTCCAAAAGGCAGGCGGTTCGTGACCTACAGAGCTCAGTCACTTCACCATCCCTGCTGCTGCCAGTTGACGGCTCCTCCCTGCTACATCATTGTCAAGGTTCGCCGTTGTTCAGCGACCAGTCGGTCCTGCATCCTGACGTCGTTCTGTACCTACTGCGATTCGTTATTATAATTGACACAACTACATATTTTGGTTTTCAGTGTTTTATTTAACGACACTGCCAACTGCGATGTCAACAAGTACACCGCCAGTAGCGGACTAAGTAAATACAAGCATGCGGTACAGACACAGTACAGTACAGGTGGCATGACTGTAACAAACCCCTTCTCGCACTGCCTTCAACATGGCAGAGGCCAGCCCCTCCGAAACGTCGCTAACAAATTACCCATTAATACTGCGTCACATCCAGAACATTTCAGTCATCAATCAAGCTGCGAAAACCTCCGATAATATTAAAAACCGAACCCTGTTCAAGTGTCAACTTCTTCACCATAAATCCCATTTGGACTGCCATAGGATCAAACCTGAATCTCCGCCCGTACGTATATTGATGCTTCGTTGAGGCCGATCTCCATCTAGTGCCCAAGATGTGTGGAGCTGTACATCACGTGCCCCATACGCATTCACGATGCACACAGAAAACTTAAAATGCTGGTTGGTAAAGCAGAGAGCAGCCGCCTGTAATGTGGGCGGTGGGTCTGTTCCAATTTGGCAGGCGACCTGCGCGCCAATGCTGAATGTCGAATGAACTGGCAGTGAACAACCGTGGCAGAAGGCTCTACAGTACCACGTGTCTGCCGCTGCTTGCACGGTGGTAAACATTACCACCTGCTGTAACGCTTTCTTTACGTGTTTCAAACATTCCTTGCAATAAACAGCGATTATCTCCCTAACCAGCTTTAACGATGGCTGTTTTAATAGAAGTACAGCGTTTTCCGTGACGTTGACAATCAGTGTTTACAGTCAGGCGTGTCAAACACGTGGGCCGCCACTCCCACGTGCCGCATTCCAGCTATAGAAGGTGGCCCGGCTCAGCACCGAAAAAATTTCAGATTTAAAATGTTCGTTGTTACGGTCCTGAATACACAAAAACGTTTGGCACAGCTGGATGGTGACGTGAGCAGAGAGAGAGAGAGAGAGAGAATGATGAAGTACGCTTTTAATTAAACGGTGCCAACATACAAACCTACATTGCCGTTGTTACTTGAACATGGAGCATTCGTAACGCAGTGGATATACACCATTCTTGATACAAGCGATGTGCGATCCGACTTAGATTTCAAAATTATCCGTTTGCTACGCGCACTATTTGAGCTTGAGACTCCCGATTTGTATATTTTAGACGCACTTCAGGCTTCGACCTAAGCCACGTCCGACGGCTTCATTGTTTTTAACGAATGCCGTCCCGCTGTGCTGTCAACAGTACAAAATTAAACCAACACATACTCGTTTAATTCTGTCTCAGTATTTCAGTTCTCCACAGTGAAGTTTTTTTTTGCCGCCATTGCTCTTTTCTCAGATGCATCATCAATGTCACCTGTAACAGAAGAACAAACGGCCGCAGCTGCGGCCATTCCGGCAAAGTAATGTACAGAAGAACAAACGGCCGCAGCTGCGGACATTCCGGCAAAGTAATGTTCTTTTAGAAAGAGGAAAGCTTTGAGAAACAAAGTACCTTTATTCTTTCGCTTTACAGCCTCCGCAGTTTCGTTCCAATACGACAGCCTCTCAGCGGTTACCTTATGATGGGGTCCTGACCAAAGAAAACGGCGCGAGAAATCGTGTTTTAACACGAATCACTTGTATTCTACGGGGTGGCAACGGGTGTACTGAGTGTGCATGTTTTTACTCAGTCCCTCCGAGAGAATACTGAAATGCCTGGAAATGGGCAACAATCGATCTCGCTTCTCGCACTTTACGAAGGTGAATCAAGAAATCAAGTTAATTGGCATGTCAACGCGCTGTAATCGATGCAATGTGAAACCAAGCGGTTGTGTCAGTAGCCACGTGCTAGGCATTACTGCGACGAGTCAGTGTCAGATCTTGTTAGTGTTGTGTTTGTTTACCAATCTTCTCTGAAGATGGTGGCACCGCATTCGAATTGCACCGTTGTAGAATAGCGAGCTGAGATCAGTTTGTGTGTGTGTGAGAGAGAGAGAGAGGTCCGAAGGCGTTAGAACATTTGGCATTTAAAGCAGAGCTGAAACACGATTCGCAACAAGATCACAGGTTTGCTGTCCAAGGGGGTTGTTTTGCTCCACGTACCCCGCAACCGCTTTCCAGGGCAGCTAAATTTGGACTCCTCCCCCGCACCCTCTCCCCCCCCCCCTCATATAGCCCGGACCTAACTGCGCCGGATTATCACATGTTTGGACCACCAACAGACGCCTTCCGTGGACGAAGATTTGCCAGTGAAAGGTGAAGTTAAGAAGGCGGTTCATACGTGGCTTCGATCGCAACCGAGGACTTTCTTTGCAGATGGAATAATAAGGCCTTGAACCGCTATACAATGTGCGTTGAAATAACGGGTGATTATGGTGATAAATGGCACGCTTTGTTTTCTTCGCAGAACGATGTACACGCAGTGATTAATAAACTACCCTCACTTTTTTTTTTATTCTGCCACGTACAATTCGTCACCGCACTGCAAACAACCTTTGCAGCTGTCACACAGTCGTTCAACAGTCACTCACAGTCCAACTCAATACGATGTCTGAAACACAATTAGCAGCATCGTATAATAAGCAAAACTGACTCAGCACAGCCCACCTGTGGTCGACAGTGCCTAAACACTCTCAGAGCGTCACGATGCTGCTCCCAGCGATCTATCGCCTACTTTGCAATGATCTGCATGTCCCCCCACACCGCTTTGCTTGATCCACACATTAAGGGGAAAACCCCAATAACGCATATAACACTGCCCACAAATCCCACACCGCAGTCCTGTTTGTAACAATTGTTCATCGTATTCGGGAAGGTAACGGGTTCACATCTGGGTCCGGAGAATGGCTACACGGAAGGAAGTTTTATATTATTTCCCTAAGACTCTTCAAACTGCGATATGACATTGCATATTACTCCAGGACCCCGTCCTCTTCAACCTATCCAATTAATATCCACAAATCATCCCAATGCTGGATGCATATAGCAGCCGGGGGACTGAAGGCTTTGTCAAGCAAGTGACAAACAAACCCACTTGACACAAACGCAAGTGATCATCCAACACTCTACACAAGTAACAATATTAGAGTATGTGTGAATGTCTGGACTGCAGAGTGGTTCCAGCTCATGTAATGGCACGGCAAGTTCCTTGCTCACACTAGGGTAGGTATTTCCGACGGCCTTTCCTACAACCGGAAGGATTTGCACAAATTTGGCGAGACCTTCCCCCAGGCAGTATTTCAAACTAAACACACTTTCCTAGAGAGAATCGATTTGTTCTGGAAACACGAAAGTTAAGATGACCGGCTTCAAGTACTGGTGGAGAGATCAAACGTCACGTTCAAGTTAACTTTAGGTGCCACTGTCGAATGCGTCCGATGATTACATCCCTTTGAAAATGACCACAAATCTGCATCTACAGTATCGATTTTAAACATGTGTGGAGCTTTATACCCACAGCCCCACCTTCACCCGCCACAAGGGATTGGTGTTTGGAAAAAAGGGGCGGCTGTAGTTTTGCCTCGTAGATTTGTTCCCGAGTGCCACTACGGTCTTCAGAGATACAACGCGTGAAGTCTGGTACGTCGGTACCAGTTCCAGCCGAAATGTTCTAACCGCATACTGTATAGCACTACATGCCGTCATTCTAGAAGGCTGCAGTCCCAGTGTGCACCGCCTTCAGCAAGTCAAACGCAATCCCAGAATTTAACGGCCAAACATGGCCTTACTGGACAGCGGCAGAACTTGGTTTTGATGAATGGCCGATTGTTATGACTTACCCACAAGCGCCCCAAAATGCCTGCGTCGCACTGTTGTGCACTATATCGCTCGTCAGGGCCGGTAACCCCCACCCTTCTGCACAGAACTCATCAACATACGGCATAACCGTATTTAATGACGCTATTCCCACTGCCATGTTTATACGGCACAGGATGAGCGGGGAATGTTGGATGTATACGTATCCTGCAGGCGACCATGGTCTGTTGTAAGACACTGCCGTGGTATGCACCTGAAGAGACAACATTTTTCTGGACAGTAAGTACCAGCGTTACTTTCGTCTGGGATGTGAGGCAGTGTGGGTTGGTACAGAGGAAGGTCTACCAAAGTACATGGCCTCACGTATCAAAAGACAGTAACGCTGGTGCTTACTGGCCAGATAATCTTAAATCTCTCACAAAAGATACCTTATTCAGGGCCGCGGACAATCCATTATAGACAGAATCGGGTACGTAATGAAAGCACACGTATGACCCTGCAGTGTCCGGGTGGCATGAGAGCTGCCAACACGCAGAGCTGACAAGGAAGACGAGTTGTTTGACAGGTAGGCCTACAAGATGCCAGCAGTCACTCTGTCTTTAATGACGCTCAAAACCATGGAAGAGGATGAACGATCGCTCTGGCGTAGAACTGGTTGAAGGAACCTGCTGCCATCCTGAAGAGTGAGACGGCTGCTCCAACACGGCGTCACATGCCACAAGGAGCATGTCTCCGCAGTTATTTCCTTGCCCAAGTAATGCCCCTGTGCACGCCATGAAGTCATATGGCAGCACTCAGTCTTAACTTGGCACCGGACGTTCAGCTTCAAGCTCCGGTCGTTTAATCCCCGCGTATGAAAGATCCCAGCGCCCAATGAACAAGGGGCTCTGGGAGCTCCGGAGAACAAAAAATCGCTTGCACCTACTGATAGCCTCAAATATGACAAAATGAGGGAAAAGTGAAGTGAGCAGAGTAGCTCAGTTGGTACAGTGACGGTGGAGGCTGCAGGGGTTCCACTGTTGGCAGGGCTGAGATATTTCCCTCTGTCAACGTGACCGGACCGGCTCTTCCAATCGTTAGGGGCTCCTTCCGCAGGGAGTATTTTGCCGAATCCCCTTCAACTTGCGCAGTTCAACAATACTGACGCTGTGGTTCACAGTGGGGTCCTGTGAGATACGACTCAAACATAGACTCTCTCAGCTTGCACACTGGGCAGTGCACGTGTCTAGGGCCTGAACGCGTTTCTAAATGCCAAATTTGCGACTTCGCAGCTCTTATCTTACTGACGTTAACGGCCGTTATTAAGTGGCCATGAACATTTTGTACCAGAACAATCAAACCCCATTTCGTCACACCATTAAGCACGCAGTCTCGCCATCTTACTCCTCCAAGACAGGTTCAACCCCTGTACTTCACCCCACTTCAGGTTAGCAAAGCCTATCGCATTCTTAAAATCAATACTACGCAAAGGGGGTAAATGTTGGTCTGATTTCTACAAATACGTAAAAAGGCGTAAAGGAATAAGGAAAATATTCCCGCCATCAAGGACTGTAACGGACGGATCATTACAGACGCGATAGAAAAGGCCAATACGTTTAACTCCTATTATTCGACAGTATTCAGCAGCGAGGGCAATATTCTT
>Ga0123352_10013184_pt1 | contig 13109 bp, 7 predicted proteins | sample TergutLab28metaG_FD_89700 | JGI IMG/M metagenome (GOLD analysis project Ga0123352, IMG submission 89700) | Labiotermes labralis P1 segment gut microbial communities from Petit-Saut dam, French Guiana - Lab288 P1 | ecosystem: Host-associated > Arthropoda: Insects > Digestive system > Gut ... | reverse complement strand
TCAATATGTATTTGTTAATCAATAAGTGAGTAATAGCTGTCAAAGTTTCAAACTTCTCTGGCCAATATCTCCGTAACCACTGAACTTTGGATATAGGTGTTTTGGGTTATATCGTTATAGTTTCACCTAAGGAACACTCTCCCGAAGTTAGGTCCTTTCCTCCTGGGACACCCTGTATATATATATATATATCCCATTCATTCTTAAACTTGGGGCTGGGCGGAGGAAAGTAGTCGACATGACGCTCCGGTCATTTTCCCCCCTGGATAAAACCCCGGGGCCCATTAAATAGGAGACTGGGTGGGCCCCAGGACCTGCTTGGAAGTTGTGGAGAAGACAAAATTCTCCTATTCACAATCTTGTGCCTATCTCATTACATGCTACATTGTATATATGAAGGTGAAGCAGCATCGTTAAACAAACAAAAGGTCAATAAATTCACATTTCGTGGCTTGGGAATGTTACAGTGCACTGGCTTCGGTACCTGCCGAGAAAGCATCTAGGTTCTGGTGGCGCACTCGACAATGACACTCTTAGCACATCCGGGTGGAAAGCTCAGCTTTCATATCAAATCACTGTGATGACGCGCCGCAGGGAGTGGTAGTCCTCGGCAAATTACCACTTCGCAGCTGTTGACGTTCCCTCATACGACAGCGTCACGACACTACGAAGTAATTACAAGTGTCCTGTGACCCAACGCGGTTTTGCCCAGCGCGGTTTAGATGATACGCGACATAAGATAATTCAATATACGCGGCAGGGGGGAGGGGGGTGGAGCGGGAAGTTTTCGAAAGCTGAAAAATGTAAGTACACGCGGGTAAACGAAAGCTGTTATGCAGCATCAACTACCCACGTGCCATGTTAATCTCTGAAGTTCAAAAAATATGTATTTTAAGCAATGTGTGGGTCCATACGCGTGAGCGTTCACGTAACCCCTTTTCTTCCCATAAGAAATTTCGTGCAACGCTATTTTATGCATCACGCTGTGGTCACGCCCCCAACATTCGCGTTGAAAGAGGGATCAGTATATAGGTTATGCTGAATCTAAAGACCTGAATGACTGGCTAGCTGTCTAGCTAACTGACTACAAATGTAACTCATTAAGATGCTAGCAAATTCAATAATTAACCAGCCGATGAGTTGACTTATTATTCAGCTGGTTAAATATTAAGCTGACTCATTTATAACTCACTTAGTGATAACAGGTTGATGAACTAATTACCGGCAAAGTGACTTACTAATTAGGCTTAAAGTGAGAAAAAAATTAATGTCGTCCGGTAACATGCCGTATAGACCCAGAGGGGCAGTAGAGCATCGGATTTATTCTTTCTTAATTTTGGCGCTAGATGTGTGGGTGCTCAACGCCACGCCCCGATCTCTGTCCCCGAGAGAGAGCCTCGCTACACATTGCAGAGGGGACAGGGTGAACCCCAGGGTCGATCTGGACGGGTATGGAGAAGAGCAAATCTCTTGCTCCGACCGGTTTTCGAACCCCGGCCCGTCCAGTTTGTAGGTAGTCGCTACACGGGCTTCGGTGTACCCGACTAATTAGTCTAAAGTCTAGGGTGCTGGGAGTAAAACCAGAGCCTCTTTTGGGGTCTAGCTTCATCCACTTCACATCTTCAACCATATTTCTTACAGCCAATTTTCGTACTGAATTCCTATCGTCTTCTTCCTCTTCTTATTACACAACTACACAGAGGTTTACTCATTTATTATACAAACTACTGCACATATATAAAATTGATAAAATGTACACATTAAAACATTAAAAACGCTCCGACATGTTTCGGTCCTAGGACCATCATCAGTGAGCCGTATCGTCCTTGCTTAATTTACACTATAAAATGTCACATTAATTTCGCTGTACCAGTTGGGTATTGTGGCAGCATGCCGTGTTGTGTAATGTTATGTTGCGAAGAGTCCCTGTTACATCCGTAGCAGGGACTCTTCACAACATAACATTACACAACACGGCATGCTGCCACAATACCCAACTGGTACAGCGAAATTAATGTGACTTTTTGTAGTGTAACTTTAGCAAGGACGATACGGCTCACTGATGATGGTCCTAGGACAGAAACATGTCGGAGCGTTTTTAATGTTTTAATGTGTAAATTTTATCAATTTTATATATGTGCAGTAGTTGGTATAATAATTGAGTAACTCAACAACATGCACGGTGCAACAACGAACATACAAAGAGGTTTCCTCTTCAAAGTTCTGGTTACGTTTCTTGTGTTTTATATATTAGATATATATGCCAGGGCCATTTTAGCGTGCTTATGGAGCTGCGTTTTTTTTAAAGATATAAATCAAACTAGAAGTAGTAAATGCTTTACAAGAACGGGTCATTTGAGCAAATCAGGCAGGAAGATGGAGCAGTCGCTACGAATGTAAAATATGTGAGGTCTCCAAAGCACAAGAAAATCCACTTCGAGAAGGTCTACACGATCCAAAAGACTAGATGAGTTTCAGAGTGTATCAAGCATGTTTAGCAGTGATATGACAACTGCTTGTTGTACCGGGTACTGCTTTATAAAGTATAGTATGAACAGGTACCAAGAGGTCAGGTTCTAAGAACCACATTTGTTAATAAGAACGTAATCTGTGCAACAAACCAGTTAGTTTGTGACAAAGCAGTTAAAATAGCATCAATTAGAAGAGATTATAATAATAAAAACAGCCAAATAGATGCAACAACAATAATTTTATTAATAATTAAAATCAGCTCAACATGTTTCGGATGATAATTTCGCCCATCGTCAGGAACACTAGACTGTGTTTACAGCTTGTGGTATAAAGCACCGACGATGCTGCCTGCAGGTCACCAGCAGGTAGCATCATCGGTGCATTATACCACAAGCTGTAAACACAGTCTAGTACTCCTGAGGATGAGCGAAATTATCGCCCGAAACATGTTTAGCTGATTTTTATTATAAATAAAATTATTGTTGCATCTAGTTGGCTGTTTATATTATTGTATCAATGATGCACAGTCACACAAATATCAAATTTAGGAGCGATAAATTTGACGTGTAAAAATACTATGCCCGAAAATACTCATCTGTGCTGAAAATAAGTTGGGCTTCGCCATTGTTGTGCCCTGGTAACACAAATAGAGCTGCCGTCTGGTTGCCGATCGCTTCGTGTCTGGGGTGTAGCTAACCAAAATTGGAAGACTGGGATTCAGAATCCCAAGGGGCTTACCTCAATATTTGCGATTTTCGTCGCATTTTGTTATTAAAAGCTTTTGAAATCTCAACGGGAATTTGTCGTGCTAATCAAGGTCATAATTTGTCTTGCTAATCAAGGTCATAGTTTGTCAGGCTACTGCAGTTTCTCTGTGACCCACTCTTATACACTATGGTTATGAGGGTCACTTTGAAGTAGTCACGAGTTCAGTGAAAATGTGTACGATGAAGTGTTCTGAAAAGTAAACAGCCTTTTTACTAAGATATTAACCATTTACAGACGAAATGTGGCCGTTTAATATAAGGAGTGGGTGCGTACCGCTCAGGAAAAACACTCTCCACCTCGGTTATACAAACCCATTCTCTTAATGTTGCAAAAGGCAAAAGTCGCTGCTTGTTCTTCGATCCACACGCAACACATACAGCAATGCCAGCAACATGTAGAATTTTTGAATATTAAACCTGGCGGTACGTAAAGTAACAGCAATGCTGTCAACGGTTAGGTAAAGTTCACCATAAAACAGGATATGAAAGCCTTTTCTTTCTTTAACCTCAGAGCTAGATGGGGTGGGTGGTCAACTTCACGCCCCAACCGATTTACCGCTGGGAAAGAGACACTTTACCCATAGCACAGGAGGCAGTGTAGGCTACAGGTTTCGCCTGGACGGCTGTGGAAAATCTCGCCATCCACCGGGATTTGATCCGCGGGTCGTCCAATGCATAGCGAGTCTTATACCGATTACCACAAACCGGCGTACATTCACTCAATATATTAATCTTCATATAATAATAATAATAATAATAATAATAATCTAATATTATATGCTTTTCATTTGTCTTTGCTTAGGACTGCCTACCGTTCAACCCCAGCTGTCCTTTCGTAGCTTATCACCATTAGATATAAGCATTATTTACAGAAAATTCATCTTGTTTAACCACCTATATGTCAGCATGTATACATAACTACATATATACAATCCGAGCGTAATTAAATATATATTAATATTTTTATAAGCCACATCTTATTTCAAATTCAAAAACATTTTATTTAAAAAAATCCGTTCTCTATTATCTAGTATCTGAACAGCTCAGTATCCTATTCACCTCAAAATAGCGGGCATCTTATATTGTCTGTTTTCTTTCCAATTCATTTCAATTTACACATTACTGCCAACAGCTACACTATCTAACTTTCTTCTCTCCTCGTACTGTATTCTATACACGGTCTTTCATACTCAGACAAAATTCATGTCTCGATACAATTCTAATGAACCCTTTTGAGATAATTTTCTATCATATCTTGCTTTTCCTTATCAATAAGTCTTTATTTTATCCGTTTACCTATTTTTCTTGCTGGAATAATATTTCCGGCAAAAGCAAACAATTCAATACCGACTCAAGCACATTTTCCACTGCATTCTGCCGTTGTCATACTCTGCTTTTTTTTTTTGTAACTACTATGCAATCTGATTGCTAAAACACACGAACATATGACTTACATAATTACAAAAAAAAACGCCAAAAAGAGACCACACAAACAACGAAATAGGGGGCTGAGAGCTGTATGAGAAAATGACGAATTTCCCCTGTCGGTTGCAGTATTCATGCCCACGTAGTACACTGCTGGCCTGTGGTTTTATTCTCAGTCTGTCCAGAAAAATGCAGGGATATTACTTTGAAATAGCTCACGACAGTTGATGTCTATATTCTTCCCATTTCATTACAATAATCCGACCCTACATAGGCTAATTTGACGTTCAGGTGACCGTGTATCGTGATAAATTCTTATAATAAAACCAACCAGATGCACTAATTTCTCAAATTTATTCTTGCTGACAGCTTGCAAGCTGTCAGCAAAACCTGTATGACATATACCTATTGCTGTGTTTACAGTGCTAGACTCCTGATGATGGACAGAGGAACTGTGCGAAACATGTAGAGTTTTATTCCAAAAATAAATTTGAGAAATTAGTTAATCTAGTTAGCTTTATTTCAAGAACGATATAGGCTAGTTTCTTCAGTGAAGAAAAGCCATTACATAAACAAATAAAGGTAAAGTTAAAGCCATCCTTGAATAGGCCTGGACAGACCCCTAGTTTACAGCAAGGTTGAGGCTGCCATATTTTTAGACAATCCACACGTGAAGGTGGTAATGTTATCAACCCCATGCACCGGCCGTCTTTACCCTCAGGAATCATTCCTGGCACTTATTTCTGTTAGAGGCTGAATCGACCCCAACGATTCTGTGCGGCCGGAAGAATTGTCAATGAATTCATCGGGAATCGAACCCGCCAACTTCCGGTTTGAAGTTCCGTGTCTCAACCAACTGCGCCATCGCCTACCCTCAAACAGATAAAAGAAACAGCAAATATCTCTGTGTCTGATGCGGTTTGGGGAATCTCCTATTCTTGTTGGTTGTAGTCAAATGTGAAACTGTTGACTTCTTCAGCATGAAAGACTTTACGTCAGACGGCGTTAACAAATGTGGGTGGTGAGACAGAACAGGATGCAATGCACTGACGTATGTGCTGATGGTAGAGTGCCCTAGGTGACGGAAAAAAAAAGATGTAATGATCGCATATAAAAAAGAAGAAGGTACTGATCCGAGAACTTTCACTGTTAAGACCCCACCTCCCACACAGGCGCGAGTCACTTATTGAGTGGGACAGAGACATGCAGGGTACGTTTGTCATCAGGAAAATCCCTACACTGTACCGTATTTGAATTACAGGAGAAAGTCGGTACATCCGGCCATAGGTCCGGCTCACAGATACTGACTTCCGAGGAGCGGAGCGGCTGATTAATGTGGCCCTACACTGAAATGTGAGACTTTTATGGGTATACTCTGAAGATGGGGACAGCATCAAAACGTTGCTTTCTGCCTGTATTACCGAATCCCACCGCTGGAGAGTAGCGCTCTTCTTACGTATATGGGAGATGCTGGGTTCAGATTCGAGGAAGGAGACCGGCTGCCCTGACTGCCGTTTTAGGCGAGTTTGCGAAATTGCGGAAAGCGACTATTACCTTCGTCAAGTTTGTCCATCTGTCTGTCAGTCCGTTCATCCATCCGTCTGCCTAGAATGACTAGGCTTCCACTGGACGAATTGTTATGAAATTTGATATTTAAGTATATTTGGACAAAATCTGTGGAGAAAATCCAAGTTTCGTGATAATCTGACAGTAATAACGGGTACTTTACGTGAAGTACAATATACATTTATGGTCATACCTCTCTCAATTCTTGTAGAGTGTAAAACGATTCAGAGAAAAGATGTAGAGAAAATCGAAAATCAAAACTCACATTTTATATTCAATACATTTTTGCCGAAAATCTTGCCGTTTGTGAGAAAAATCGAAAAATATCATACAGCCGGGCAGGCCACGGATGACAATATAGTGCCTGCGCATTGCACGTTGGATACCTAAGGGTGCAAACACACACACACACACACACACACACACACACACACACACACACACACACTTTCAGATATGTAATATTTATTTCTTTTCCACTGCAACAATGGTTGCACGAACGCGCCTAAATACCTGTACATTGCCTGTTTTTTTCGTGATTTCCCTCAGTCCTTCAAAGTAACGCCGAGAGAATATCTCACGAAATAATATGAAATGCCAACCTGATGCAATAGGGTAATTTTGTTGATGTATTCTTAGCTCGACATGTTTCGGGTACATACACCCATCATCAGGAGCATTAGACGTCGAGTTGCAGCATATGGTTTTCTGCACCGAGTTTTTGGATTGGTGGTGGTCTTGAGAGCCGCTGCGTAGGTCGTGTTTACGGTGCGGATGGTGCCGTGCACGGCACCATCCGCATCAAGTTGGCATTTCACATTATTTCATGAGGAAGATGCACAGTCAAACAACTCTCAAGAATATCTCGCATTTACCCAGACCACTTCCTTCCACATCTATATCAATTTATTATTAATTAGTCATCTCACTATTCGGTTCTGTATAATTCGGGGGTTTTGACAGCTGTGCTTTAATGTGCCATAAATAAATGCACAGTGTCTTGACCCAGAAGGCAACAACACGAACCTTCAATTTCATACTTAAACACGTTATCTTAGCCAGTTCCTTTAATGAATGCATGATGGAAGATGGATACCATCCATCGGGCTTCTATATCCCGAAGCCACCACGTGGACTTCCGGTTACTGGAAGAATTTACATTGTACAGAGAAGAATTTTACTTTGTTCATATCAATATGATATCAGGATTATCTTGATCTTCCTTCCTCATCTGAAAACCAATTCATAACAGACAGTTTTGCTGCATTATACATACAATTTAAGAATAACTAAAAGCTAATGTTAAAATGTTCCCGTTAGAGGTCCGGTTTGGCCCAGAGGATGGGTTGAGGTATAGCTCTACTCTTCCATAACCGCGGCACTAGAAGGGGGTGAGTGGTCAGCAGCACGACCCGGCCGCACTTTATCACCGGGAATGACCCGGTACCCATTTTACATGAGGCTGGGTGGGCCCCAGGGCTGGGTGGTATTTAAGAATAAGTAAAAGTACTTTTTATATAACCGCCCCCGATTTTCGAAAGAGCATTACGTTTTGGAAGTTACCGAGATTTTATCCGCCTTGTAAGAGCAACATGTAGATGGAAATGAGTTTTGAATATTGGTGGAATGATAATGGGAGAGGAAAACAGAAGTAATCGGAGAAAACCCCGTCCCAATTCCACACTGTTCACCACAAATTTCCCCTGTCTGATCTGGGATAGAACCCGGGCCTCGGAAGTACCCTAAACTATAAATATTCGATATGTACCGCGCAGTAAACACACCTCGTATCTTTTACAAACGCCAGTAAATTAATGCGGTATAGAGAAATAATTGCTGTTTGCTTCGAGGATCATAACAAATAGGAAATGCACTGTGGTTGAGATGTAGATGTTTCGGCATATTCACATACTCGCGAAAAGCTCTATTACCTTATCACCCGTCTGTCTGTACGCATATGTCAAGGCTTTTCCCACTCGAAGAGTTTTCATGAAATTTGATACTGGATTATCTAGGAAAAACCATCTTGTTAGAATCGGACAAAATATGCGGCCAATTAAGTAAAGACCTAACTACATTTTATTGTTGCCGGCAACTTAAAATAGCCATGAAAGCATTTTTGACATCAATGTGTACGTACCACAAAAATACAAAAGAAAGGCGCTGTTTCTTTTCCATGGGAAAGATAGTTAGGCTAACTTGCCATTATGTTACATTATACGTATATTACCATCTTGTTGAGCGTTAATCTAGGTGGTATATGAAGTAACAAGTAGGGCTTGATGGGTACCCTTGCTTTAAAACTATTGGAACCCGGAAGCTACTCTAAAAGGTAATTAGGCTTTTGATCCAGCAACAATTCGCCACCAACTTGCTTTACTGCACATCATGTTACAGTCACTAGGTTCGAGCTCATAGCTTACAGAGCTCATTAAATTATATACTTCAAATGTTAATTGCAGATTTCTGCCTTTTATTTATACCACAAAGCAATATAAAGACACAGGGAAGAAGAAGAAGAAGATGAAGATAAATATGAAAATGTTAAAATATTATGTTATTTCAAGATTGAAATATGGTTGCTTCTAGACAATTTTCTTGTGTAAAATGTTAAACAGCAGTAATAGAGGCCTATTATGTTCGTAGGCCAATTTAATCCTGCGCGAAATTAAGAACCTCACCATGAAATTGTGTGTGTGTGAGGGGGGGGTGTTATATCTCCACTTCATATTGATCGACTCTCTCGCTTCACTCCCCATAAAACAGCCCCCAGTACTCTTCGAATTGCAGGCTACACGGTACCCAGAACTAATCTGGACGCCTGCCGAGAATCGAAGCCTGTTTTCTTGAATATTTAGTGAAATACAAAAGAAATGTAACCTACCGCTGTATTTGCAGTTTATTTTTATAACAACTGTATGTATTTTATCCTGCAATGCGAATTTTCAGTTTGATTCTGCTACAGGACTTGAGCACAGGACTGATAGAGACTTTATAACTGTAGCGGCTCAGTCGGTATAGTGGCTAGGCTATTGTCTGTGCAGACAACGAGTAGTGTTTCAATTGCTGATAGAAGCAAGAGACCTTCAGGTGACCGCGCATCGTGATAAATTCTTATAATAAAACCAACTAGATGTACTACTTTCTCAAATTTATTTTTGGAATAAAACTACATGTTTCGGACAGTTCCTCTGTCAATCATCAGGAGTTTTTCACTGTACACACAGCAATGGTTTGCTGACAGCTTGCGAGCAGGATCAGGACGGAACTGCAGTTCCGTCATGATCCTGCTCGCAAGCTGTCAGCAAATCTGTATGAGATATACCATTACGGTGTGTACAGTGAAAAACTTCTGATGATGGACAGAGGAACTGTCCGAAACATGTAGAGTTTTATTCCAAAAATAAATTTGAGGAATTAGTCCATCTAGTTGGTTTTATCATAAGAAGAGGCAAAGATTATTCTCGGCTCTGGTACTCACCCTACCTGCTATACAGAAGATCAATTAAAAAAAAAATCCTATAACAGACCACGAAAGCCCAGATGGGGAGTAGGGGTATTGCTCTACCTTTCTTCAGCCTTGACGCTAGATGGAATGGTTGGTCAACGCTACGCTCCGTCCGTTTTGACCTCGGAAAATGGACCCGGTACCCATTGCACAGGTGGCTGGCTGGGACCCAGGTTTGGTCTGGACGGGAGTGAAATATTTCGCCCCCACCACATTTCGAAGTCCGGACCGTACAGCACGTAGCAAGTCGCTATACCGGTTACCCTATGACGACCCGCTCTATTCAGTCGATGTCGGAGAAGACTGTCCCTAGGGGGTAAGGCTGACCACTCATTTCTATATTGGGCCGAGGTTACGAAAAAGTGGAGTTATAAACTCCCCCGCCCCTTCCAGTGTGTCTTAATGGCCAATGGAGGGACAAGTTTACCTTCTGTAAAGAAATATTAACATTGCTGGGAACTATACAAACGCAAAGATCACATCTGAAATATCAATTTATCACGCTTCGCAAATGGAGGTCCGAAATATCGGTGTGATTGTGGCAGACGTGTAAAAATTGGTCTGTAATGAAAATACATATCATTCATGTGGCAGATGTAATTAGAAACTGTGACAGAAGGGGCTATACCGCATGTCAATACACAATTTTGGTTGGTATAGTTAGAAACTATGGATAGCTGGTATGTAGTTCCCTGACCGCGATATTGACATATCCGGAAGAGCAAGGCGACGTGTCGATGTGCGGCCGCAAGCAGGTCACTGGTGCTGCCACAAAATATGCTATCGAACAAGCAGGTGGCGTACAGAATTGCATTGTTTTCGAAGCGTCCGGCATTTATGTCACGTGACGCCTGGAGTAACGCTCTACAGCAGGAAATTTCACTTATTCACACAGGCGATGAAGATTCCGCGTGTTATTTACGCAGTTCTAATTTGCCCAATAACTAAAATTCATTTTTTGATGTTATGTTGACCGTAAATCTCAGTATAATCTTAGTAATTAACCAACTTAATGTACAAAATCTTGTTTTATAATGAGTTTACTGTATGCATCTACATGTTTCAAGCACATAGTGCTCGAAACATGTAGAGGCATACAGTAAACTCATTATAAAACAAGATTTTGTACATTAAGTTGGTTAATTACTAAGATTATACTAAAATTCATGTAACATAACAACACACACGTTCAAGTTATATCCTAATGCTTTCGAAAATTCGAACTATAAAATCTTTGTCATAATGCCATTTTAGTATAGCTACACGGAAATGTACCGTCATAGAATTGTAAAAGTTCAACGTTAACCCTACAAATCCTTCAAAGTTCCACACAAATCGCTATAGTGTATTCATTATATGAATAATGGGCTGGGAGGGCCATGTAGCACGTTTCGTGTTCGAGGGTAATGGCATACACGGTTTAGGTGAGAAACCTGAGGGCAACAGATATGATTTTTGTGACACAGGGGTACATGAGTGGGTAATAACAAAATGGATCCTAGAAAAATCTGTTGGGAGGGTGTGGTTTAGATTCTTCTGGCTCCCTATAGGTATAGGTGGCGGTGTGTTGAAAAAGAAGTAATGAACATCCGCGCGTCGTGAAGAGCGGAACATATTTTGACTATTTCTGGAACTGTTAGCTTATCAAGAAGAATATGGTTTATGGAATTATTTAAAAGAACTGACTGTGGGTTCCATGACTGGGCGAGATTTTTAAGCTAGATTTCGTTCCTAGACTGAGGCAAAGACTTCTTTCTTCATCACTACCTCAAGACCAGCTGTGAAGATCAACAAACATCCTATTCGATGGGTGTCTTGACTTGGTTTTGCATACGGAACGTGTAGTTTACCACTCATGTTCTGCAGGCATCTATATTAAGCATATCTCAGCTTACACCTCGAAACGTTTAAGGTGTGGTGCTTAGACACTTTGGTGGTTAGTACTAGACTGTTCCAACTCAGAATTCTTCAAGCAGTAATATTTGTTGTGTTTACGTAAGAGATTTTACCTACACCAAATTTTCTTTTCCTTCGCACTGCAGCACCTCGTGGACCAGATCCTCCTAATTATCGAGGCTTCGCGATCACACTCTTACACACACCACTCTCCATATGACTCCTCTGGACGAGTGATCAGCCCGACCCTTAGACCCATACCTGACAACACACAACAATCACAAGTGACAGACATCCATGCCCTCGGCGGAATTCGAACACACAATCCGAGGAAGCGAGCGGTACCAGAATCTCGCCTTAGACGGCGCGGCCACTGGGATCGGTCCAAAAATTTAGGGGATTAAATTCAATGTCATATCGGGCCTACGTTTTGTCAGTACAGTACGGTAAATGAAATGTTGTATTCTTTGTAGCTTTTTATAGACTTCGCATCTTTATATGACCTACTGTATACAAATGAAAGGTCGCATGTCTCACGTGATAAGGTTTGTTATTTTGACAAATAGCCCAATGCAATGACAACTCAGTGAGGATAAGTAACCCGGGAGTTGAAGTCACGTACTGAAAGTCGGTCTATATTGGCTACAGTTCCGCAAAAATTTCAACCCAAAATCAACTACGCTGAATAAAGCATTGCGTGGCGTTTCTCATTTTGCACAGCCAAATTCCATGATATTGACTCGAAATGGACCATAGAAACTTGCACCCATTTTTCGTTTAGTTATTCATAAATCCCCACACAATTCTGACGCAATGTAGTCTGTACAATTGAATATGACAAGGTAAGTGAAAATTATTGAAATAAAGCCCCAATTTTGTCAAACACAAAACAAATGTGTCAATCGGAACAAGTTTCGATGAAAAACTAGACTGTAGACTGCACACATAAAAAGTAATGGGATCATCATTGTGTATAAATATGATCATATTTTAGGTTAATTATGCCCATTATGTTCCTGTGTGTTTGTAGGCCTGAGTTATGCAGCTGTCTAATAAGAGCTGTGCACTTATTGCAGCCTCAGGCCCGCCCGGACAAGCAGGACGTGATGTTGGTCTAGATGTGAACCAGCCTTGTGACCTTCGAAACAGCATTTCTGGCTTCGTCAATGAAATTCCATCCTGTGCACATTAACTTACTTTATTGCATAGCTGTTCTTAAAATTAGAGGAGTCGGAGAGGTGGGGGGATTGTGTGGGGTGGGGGTTATTTTTGTCGACGGTGAAGTAGATTTTCACAGTTTAGAGTTCAGAGGGACCGCCTTGTCACATTTGCTTGCACTATACAAACGACTTAATACACACAGCAGAACCACTGGTACCTGAGCCAAGTGCTTTTGAGGTTGAGTTGGCTATCGGCAAGTTAAAAAGCCACAAATCGCCGGGTATTGATGAAATACCGGCAGAACTGATTAAAGC
>Ga0123352_10013183_pt1 | contig 13110 bp, 9 predicted proteins | sample TergutLab28metaG_FD_89700 | JGI IMG/M metagenome (GOLD analysis project Ga0123352, IMG submission 89700) | Labiotermes labralis P1 segment gut microbial communities from Petit-Saut dam, French Guiana - Lab288 P1 | ecosystem: Host-associated > Arthropoda: Insects > Digestive system > Gut ... | reverse complement strand
TAACTCCGTAACCGTCCAAAATCGGACACATGTTTACATGAACTTTTTTGATCACAAAGACCTAGGAAATCACCTCCTGCAGTTATGCCCTAAAGTCGTGAAACACCCTGTATATATATATATATATAGGTTAGGACAATACCTTGTACTTTGTGCCACACCACATAAACACGTTTAAGTTCTGTAATGCACAAATGATCACATCTGTCCGCATTACCAGTTCTTAGCGCTTTACATTAATTTACCAATTTTTATTGCTTGTTTACACAAATTTACACTTTTTAGCATCCATTTCTGATACAGCAGGAACATGATGAAGAATATAAAATTACGTATTTGTTTCCCTACCTTCACTGTTTTGCAAACAATAACATCACATCATATTATCTTCACCTGCTGAATTATTACTTCAGTCTCAAAGGTCACAAGGCCACCTACTTCAAGAGGTGTCATTACATTCCTATACTGCTAGATCCGTCTCCTGACTACATACCTTGCCTGTGGTATGGCCATACAGAGCAAAGAAGCTCCTCAGTTCATCCTCAGATGCAGCATCTGGTCTATCAATCTTGTTCCCAAGAATGAGCACGGGGCAATTGCTCAGCTGTTCATCAGTCAGTAGAGAGTCCAGCTCTGTTTTACTCTCTATAAATCGGCCCCTGTCACTAGCATCCACCAGAAACACAATTGCATCAACTGCAGGGAAGTAATCTTTCCAAACACGGCGTGCTGGAACACAGCATTTAAGCATTACAAATAATCCAAAAAATCCAGAATGCAGCACAGGTTATGTGAAAATCATGGAAATTCACAAGTATTTCTTGTGTTTTCATTTGAAGGGTTTTCAACCACAATGAGGTAAATATGGTGTAGTTTCTGTCCATGTCATGAAGGCATAGAGTGGGAGAAGAGGTACAGTCCCAATCATTCTTAACCTTGGCGGTAGATGGTGGTGGGTGGCAAACCTCATGCCCAGCTGCTTTATGCCCCCCCCTCCCCCTCCACAGTATGACAAGCTGTAGAACAGGTGCACAACTTATCTGGAAGTTTTCAAAACTATACAATTATTACAAAATCTATCAGTACAATCTTATGATAACTATTTCAATGTGAAATGGAGGGAGGAGGATATTCACATACCTTGGTGATGGCCTCCCAAGTCAAACGTTGTAAATCTCATATTGCCTATAGACAGCTCTTCTGACGCTACAAAATGGAAACAAAAAGTACAGTTATTTCAAAATAAATGATCAGAATGACCAGTTTCCCTAATGTAAGTAACTGCACTAAGCACAGTATTTGTTTTGAAGTTAACAGTCACATACATAGTCAAGAAATTTTATGCCTTTCACAGAAATCTGAGTACTGTGTCCACAAGAACATGCCACTGGAAGCTATCCTCAGCCATATAGCCAAATGAATCAACTCCGTACACTCACTCTCTCTTTAATATTCATTTTAATATTATACTCCCATTTATGCCTACATCTTCAAGTGGTTTCATTCCTTAAGGTTATCTGACTAACATGTACACATTTCTCAATAAATTGCCTGATTCATGCCTTGCTGTCTGAGCTTCCTTAATTTTACCACAGCAATAATGTTTGGCGAGGAGTACAACACTTTCAGTTTCTCAGGTATACATTTTTTCCTGAACACCTAGTTCTCAAACATCCACAGTCTATATTTAATGTAACAGTACTAAAAACTGGGAGGGGGGATCACCAATACCATTTTACAAAGAACTGTTCTGTTTCAGTCTACAAACCAGAACCACATTTGGAAAAGGGATTTACTACATGAAACTTGTAATATATGGGATGACACTCTCTCTGAAAAACAAATTAACAAGATTGTAAAAGTACATAATATATACTTAGAATTATAAAAGACATTCCAGTGTGCATGTTCAAAATTTTACTGAGATATGCTAAAGCATTTTAAGTATTTATGCACATATGATTAAAAGAAATATTTATGCTCATATGCAAATATAATTTTAATTACACACATTCACTTACTTTTGTTTAACTTTCAACAAAACTGGAATATACCAATAAATTTAATTAAAAAATACTTAGCAATTGTAAAGTTATTTAATAAGGATTTACATCTTCTGGGATGTCATGCTGTGTCACAGGGTGAGTGGTTCCTGATGTTTCATAAGGATGTCACACCTTTGAAATGCTGGGAAATCGCTGACTCAATGACATGACAGCACATCCCAGAAGATCTGAAACCTCCAAAATGCTGCTGCAAGAAGTTCAATGCATACAGATAGACAGGGTTGCCAATCCAAAAAATAAAGATTTCATGATGAAGGGACCTACATTCATACCAGAAGAAGACATGTTTTGGCATCCTACAATACAGTACTTGATTCTTCAGAACCTTAAAAATTACCTTCTATAAATGCTACTTCAATTAACCATCATTCTATTCTGCCTCCTTTAGATAAATGTTTTATTACTGTTGCACTTCATGATTTTCCAACTACCTTTTGTGGAGTCACCAAGCTAAAACTGCAGTTCTAGTGTAAAAAAAAAATTCTTCTTAAACTACCCCAGATTACACTAATATCAAAATGAAAATGAAAATACAACAAACTGTATGTTTTGTGATATTTTGGAAAAACTGTGTTTAAAAAATATAGTTTCACATGACTACACAAAATAATATCAGTGCGTCTTGCAAAATTTCTAAAAGCAGTGCTGCTGAAGATTCAAGTCTTCTGGAATGACATGCTGAGTTCACTAGCAATGTTTTTACAGATAGTAGTGCCTTCATCTTAAATCACAGAAGACTTGAATCTTCAAAGTATGCTCCATATGTGGCCATGTTACACTGATTCATATATACAGTGATGGCCAAAGAGAGTTCTTGAATGGGAGTGAAATTCATTACTATTGCTTTCTCAAACAGCCTACTTTTCTTCTTGCTGCAGTTCAATTGGCATAAAAGAATCCCAGCACATGATGACCTATAAAATATTTTAACAACATTCCTGCTATCATGGAAACACATCACCAATTTGCTGTATGAACTAAAAGACACCAGGTTCATCATATGTCTGAAAAGACTGGTCAAAGTAACAGAAAACTATGGGCCATTTATTACCATACATGTCACACAATTCTAGAATGGCTATAATCATTTTCAGTGTAACTGCATTATATTACACTGCTATGTGAGGAAATGTAAAAAATATATTAAATTACTCTTACTGAAAACCACACTCTAATTTAATGCACACAAGAGATAGATTACAGTTGTTACCTCAAAACCGGCACTCAGTAGGAAGTATCCAGGTTTCTACACATTCAAGCATTTAATTTTTAGTCACCTGATTAACTGCATTTACTCTTAAGGTAACATATGAACACAGAGTCATTAAAGAGGTAAGTTTCACTTCACACTGCCATGCTGCTTACTTGGATGCAATGTTGGTACATGCTGAGCTAAGCGATCATCCTTGAGCATATGCAGTAGGGTAGTTTTTCCTGCATTATCCAATCCTAGGAACAGTAACTTTCCAGACTTTTTCCACAATCCTGTGAAAATCACAGAACATATATCATGCATCAAATAATTCAATAAATGCACTTACTCGTCCAGGGCACAGGCTCTATGTAACCTTCTTCCAACAGCTGACGTAATAATGTTGTCTTTCCAGACTTCTCCACTCCTAAAAATGCAAACCTACCCTTTCGCTGTCTTAAACCTTTCATAACAAGAGAAAGAACAAAAATTTGTAAGACCTGAGTGTTGGTTCTGCAATTTGATTAAGGGTGTCTTTGTAACAAGGCTTCTTACAGATAATCATATCATATTAAATACCATGTTGTTTTACTAGCACAGTGAGAACAAGATGTGGTAGAATAAATGTCTTTTAGTTAAGACAATATTCTAACACAGTGAAATAAAGGAGTGTGAAATTACACTTTGCATTTTACTTACCCAAATATCCCAGAACGCCAGTGAACCAATCCCAGAGGAACATAGTGTCGTCTGCTGAAAAGAAAATTCCAATTTTTCGTATTCCAAAAATAAGATATGACTCAGCTACTTTTACAATTAAACGACATTAAGTGCATGTTGTGCATGACAGTTCTAAAATTGGACACCAGAAGAAATGCCTGTGAAGCCCACTGGGTCTATCAAATGTAATCAGTACATCCAAGCGTATGGTATCGTTCAGTGTGGTCTTCTCTTGGCATTTGTTCTGAATCGGAATTAATTCACCTAAATAGATCTGCCTGACCCTTTCCTCGACCTTTAGTCTCCTTTCATCAATAAGAACTTCATGAACTGAACATACATTTATACACTGAAAAATTCATATACATCTTCATACCTCGTTAATTTAATAATAAAGCTGAATGAAATATAACAATCTATCGTATGTACGAAAATCCTGATATCAACCGCTCGTCAAAAGCAGAAGAACAAGACGTCACTCTCTAGACAGTTGGCAATCACGACGTCATTCTGCTTCCGGTGAAGAACAAATGAGGTGCGGATTGTGATTTACGCGCATGTATCCGTTTACGCGTGTAGTTTTGTGTGATTTATTCTCGAATACTTAGTTTTAGTACTGAATTTCACAATTCCACAATGAAAGACAGGCTGCTTACGAGTGTATTAAATATGCTATGACGTTTCTTATGTCCATCCGCGTGCATCAACTTGGATCCCAGTGTACGTATTTTTGTGAAATTTGATTTTCGGGACTTTTATTTAAATATGTCGAGAAAATTAATGTTTGGTTAAAATTGGGCAGAAATATCGGCCACATTGTTGTTTGACTAGTTTGTAAGGAAATGTATTTATAAGTATTTGCTGTCGTTAATATGCATGGGGCTTCTAACTTTCAGGTAATGTCTATGGTGTCTGGTCAAAATATTTTTGTGTAGTCCAAGAGAGGTCGTGGATATGTGGACTTCATGCGCTGGTCATGTGTTGATGCAGATGGGACTGGCAGTGTCCATATTAACAAGTAATAGGTGGTAAGTGATGCAGCATGATTCCTATTACTATTATAAAATTGTTTACTTTTGTGACTTCGGATGTGAAGTAGGTACTTCTGTAATGGAGTGAAAGGACGCTTAAATGTCCAGCATCCCACTTCTGAGGAAGATCTGCAAAAATATTTCAAGAGAAGCTGTAATGATGGAGTTTTAGTATGATTGTGTCTGTTTAAGTAAATTGCATATCCTACGTTTAAAATGTAAATTTTGTATTTTTTGTCATTCATGATGAACTAACAACAAGTGCTGATTCTTGACTTTTTGTTTCTATTCATGCAGATATTTTGTTCCAGGAATACTAGGATGAGACATTTACCTTCATACATACTGATTTTACGGTGTTTGGTGTCATGTCTCTAAAGCCATCAAGGCGAAACTTGTGAGTATTTGTAGCATACATATAGATTAGTTTGGTTATGTGATTAGTATCATTTTAGAACATTTTTATTTTGCTTCATGATATCTGTACTTGTAGTCTGTCATAAACAGTTGTGCGTGCAAGCATGCATGTGTGCCTGCATATGCACATGCAGTTTAGGCACACTTTTCCCTTTTTGAACTTTGTTGTTCTAAATAATAAAGCATGTTGTTTCAGGAATGTTGTGCCAAAAGTGAAACTTGGTGATCTGCAGCCTCTACCTGAACCTGTTGAAGAAATAGCTGTTGAAGTGGAAGAAACCCCAGTGTCTGTCTACAAAGACAGCCTGTTGGATGAACATGTGGCTGTCAAAATGCTGTCAGCACTCCAACTGGATGGGGCAGCAAGTGGGAACTCAACACCTGTGTTATTAGGGGATAGAAGCTTTGATGATGTTTTCACGTGAGTTTGGTTTTGTCATGTATTAAACTTGTGCACTGTGCTGATGCAAGCCACATTTGCTAAAACTGATTAATCTGGCACCTCCCCTGTTTTATCTCATCTTATCATGCTGAGAGCCAGACTTACTTATTTGAAATTACACTGACAAGTTTCACACATGCACTAGTTGCACAGACACTTCCACTCAGTCACATGCTTCATACACTCATGTTTCCTTGTGAGTGTATGTATACACACATACACACACACACACACACACACACACACACACACACACACATATGCACACAAAGTGATTACCTGATTCAGTAAAAGATGTACAATAAATCTTATAGACAGTATTGTACTGACTTTTATCAGACATTGTGAAGACACAATATTGTGCATATATGCTACATCCTCTGCTTTATTCTGCAACTGTAATATGCCCCTCATATTGGCTATTGTAACGTAGTGCACTTCAGACAAACAAGACATAACATACAGGTTACAGGACAAGGTCCACTTTGGATCATGAGGCAGTAGATGTTTGTAGAAGAAGAAACCAACTGGCATGGAGACATTCGTAAACAATGAAAAATACCATTATTTTATAACAGTTTATAATCAACAACATTTTATTATGCTTAACACTGTAAATATTAAACTATAATCTGTACATTTGTTATGTGTAAGCATTGTAAGACTATTTTATTGCTGTAAATTTTAGCAGTATAGGTGTTGGCTTCCTGATCATGGCATTTAGGCTGAAACATGTAGGAGCTAAGTAGGAGTGAAATACATAGTAGTAGAACAGTGTATTTGTTCATACTGTAAGGATTTGTAAATACCGTGTGAGTGTCTGCACTGTCTCACACATTTCAAAGTGTAAAACATCATTCCAATCTGTTATTCTCATTTTCACATCTTGTCCAGTGTCTCCTATCAAACACTATGTTGCCTGTTGTTGTAGTAGTAGTCGTTTATAAGTCAGATTTTTTTTTTATAACTGCTACATTTTTTCCAAGACACTTTGTAAATAATGTTGTAATTACTTTGGCTTTTGTTTGTTTCCTTATACTTTTGTTTATACTATTTTTTTATTTGGCAGTGAAGGACATTGTATTGCTGATTAACAACAATGTCTGTTGGAGGAATGATGTCTCGCACTTCAATAAAATTTACACCACTGTGAAATGTTCTGTTAACAGCCAGAATTTTCGTTATTTCCTTGCTCCTTTCATGAGGGTCAGGAACTGCACTGTTAACTGTTCCTTCAGGAAATAGTTGCTCTAAGAAGCCTCATGAACAACCTGTTAACAGTATTTCTCTGCATGTTTTAGGTTTGACTCTGCAGATGATGATGATCAGGGGAGATCCTGGCAACTGTCAGGTGACACTGGATCATCTGACTTTGGCAACAGTGTTACCAGCTTTATGTCATGGACTGATGTATGTATCAGTGTCTTTGCCATGTCTGTTCCCCCTGTGCATTTGTGCATTACCCATTTTTATTTGATTTTTCCGTGAGGAGTAGTTAAATATGTTGTTGAAAATTACACTTTGCACTGAATGAGATCTGTCAAGATCTTTGTGAAACAACACAGTTTTGTAAGAATTAGAGAGAAACCGAAAGTTGGTGTGAACTTGAATATTTAAAATGACAGTGTGTCCATATTCTAGTGAACTCCACAGCTAATTGCATAATATTTTATACTGCTTGTTTTGTTTCTGATAGGATGTTGAAGTGGATACAACAAGAAAGGTTCAAGACCTAGTTGATGAGCTGGAAAGATGTTTTTATGGAGAGGAGTCCCTGGATAAACTGAAGAAGGAAGTTGCAGCAGAGTGCTTTGATTGGAGGAGCAAGTTTCCTCATTTCAGGTATATTGCTTGCATAGGGTTTCTGAGGATTTGAGGTAGTACACTTGGAGTACAAAACCTTATTGCAGATTACAAGATGCTGCAGCTTGTGTAGAACCTTGCCTCAGATCTCATATCAGTTCATTGTTTCTAATGTATCCTTTATGTATTGTTTAGCTCCTGCATGATCAAGCTACACATATTTTGTACACGTATTTTATCCATCCTTTGTATGTGGTCAATCCGTCTTAGCGTCCCAAGATTCATACTGTTTGCCACCAGAATTTAAGTAATTAATTCCTAAGGATTTCATCTGTCCTTTTTGTGAGACAGTTTTGATTTTATGAGCTTTAAAACTCTGTCCCAGTGTTCCGAAAATTTAGTTATGGGATGCCTGATGCCCTTTGTTTTTTTTTTTAAGTCACAAAATATGTGTCTAACAATGTGTACGAACATCTTTACTTTCCTATGTTGGGAGAAAACATCTATAGGAGTAGGACAGCCGTCAACCAGCCACTGACAAAGGAATAGGAGGGGGAGAGCAGTGTGTGTGGTTTAGTGTGCTGGACTGAGGGTGTGAAGAATGAGGAAGGAATATGTAAAGCAAAATCAGTAAGTGAGCTGAGTGTCTGAGTTTCAGTTGTATTTTTCTTCTTCTTCTTATTTTTTTTCCCTTGTGGGTATCTCTATATTTTTCATCTGCATGATCATGTCCCTGCCAGTTGGTCCAGGCATATCACACTGTCACCCATTGTCCATTTGGGATCTCTTCTGATTAGTAGCTGGTTTCTTTTGTCATTTCATTATGGGTTAAAAATTTTATCTTTTACTCCCCTCCACCTTAGTAAGTACTCCACTTCAGTGTTAGTAATCGAACCCAGTTTGTTTTTTAAAAATGGGATCCTTATGCATCCCTGTCTGCCTGTGTTGACTTTGTGTGTATGTAAATAATGTTCTTGTTACCTGGCTGACTGTATAGTGGGAGTTTCTTGCTGGTGTCATTGCATGTCACAGGTATTGCACATGACTGTGGACTGACTAAATTAATGTTTAAACAAAATGCTGTAAATGATGGCTGAACCTCCCATAAACATCTCTGTGTACAGATGCTGCCACATAATCTTTTTAATTGATGTGGTGTTGTAAAAGAGCAGTCTGGTGGTGTTCAGGTATTTTATTTTCACTACTCAGTCCTTTTTTTACCATTTCTGTCTCAGGGTGAGGGGTGCTGGCATAGAGTCACGTTCATTATATCTGCAGAGGCTATATGAAAAGGAATGTGTGGATGGCAAAGTGGCAACTGATGAGGCAGCTCATGTGGTGCCAGACAATGAAGGTGACAGGGGAGAAGAAGAGGAGGTAATAGCAAGCCATGGTTCATATCAAGAACAACCGGAACTTAATGATTGTTGCAATAGAAATGATAATTCTAGGCCTAACATTGCCCAGGACAACGTTCTGATGTGCTACAATAGGAATAGAAGTCTCTCTGCAAAGAGTTTACGTCAGAAAGTGAAGGATTCTGTTATGGAGCAACTGTTTACTTATGTGTGGTCTGAAGTTTCAAAAAGCTTAGAACCACTGTTGCACTCATACCCCGAGAGCTCCTTGCAACATATACCTGGTCATCCTGCATCACTGCAGGGACAAAGCAGAATGAATAGTCCAAGATCTTCATCAGTTGATACACAATTTGCTTCTAACCCTGATGTCTATGGCACTGAACTTGAACTGTGTGTGTCTACCAAATCTCTACACTCTTCTGGAAGGCGGATTTGTCCAGTGCCTCAGTTGAACGTTAATGGTGATGAGTCTCTTCTTTCTCAGTTAGAGAGGACAGGACTTACAGTAGATCCTCTATTACAGCCTAAGGAGCCTCCAAGTATCAGCCTACCAAAATCATTGAGCTTGCATTCTGCAAATTGTAGCTTGGTCCTTATGCCATCACTGGAGTTTCGAGGTTACCACAGTGCTGCTGATGGAAGAACACGACCTGTACTGACCAGGAGATTAAGTAGCACGACTTCAAGACATAAGAGATTCTTGAAACCTCTTGAAGAGCAGCAGACAGTGGCTACAAATGTGACTACAGCCCCAAGGCATGTTTCAGCATCTACTTCCCCACCCAGCTGGTCCAGACATGTCACACTGCCACCTATTGACCACTTGGATCCACATCTGAAGGTAGTACCAGAAGAGAACTTGTCCATATTGTAGGGTTGTCAGGGGTCATAGACTGTGGTAGGTGTGACAGAAAGCTGATATTATCTTTCACATTCATATTTATCTATTACTGTTTCAATAATTACCCCTCATACTGTATGTCCTCCAAGACTCACTTTGTTCTTTCTCATGTCAGTTTCATTTTTCCTTGAAGTTGCACCTTGAAACTTACTTAAAATGAAACTGTATTACAAAGATTCAACACAAAAATTTATATTATGTCTCTTGTCTGTCTCTCTCCAGTGGAGTTTTGGCCCGTATTTGGGTCATGGGCTCCCCTTGCTTCTCTTTGGGTTTTGAGATGAAGTTTTACAAGGTATGGTTGTCGGTCCTACACCACACCCCCAGTAATCGTGGAGGACCACTGGGTTGCTTCTTTGGTTTCTCTGCCAAGCATGGGGGGCCCCTACCAATAGCTGTGCTACTGCCAGCATAGCTTGGTGAATGATGGAAGCACACAAGCTCTGCTACCGTTCATCAAGGTCTTGCAACCCCTTGGCAGGGATTTATTTATGTTGTACCTGGAATTTTCATATTTAGAACTGTACTGCTTTATATTCACTCAGACTAATGAATTTGTGTTATTGTAATTCTTGGCCAGAGTGGTAGGAGGGAGGAGCTGTTATACAGTACAATTCATTTAATCTGGAAGCTAATACTCTGGAAATCCTGATACTTCAGCAGTTGAGGAAGATATTTCCAAGTCTTGAAGTTTCGACATCAGTAACATCCAGTACGTGTGGTTATTCTGTGGCTTTATCTTGTGTTATCTGGATTTTATTAGGGTATAAAATCTCCTGGCCCACACTTTCCTGGTCCTTCAGCATCCCTGGTAGGAACGAAGAGACTTGGAAAACACAGAAGGGGACACTGATGCCTCTGAACCAGCAGTTGAGGAGATATCCAAATAGAATACTCCTCTGATTTGTGTGCATCCCAAGTACAGGAGCTACGTATACATATATACTTGGCCTGCACACTAATTAGAGGTAAACACATATGGAAATAGTCCCAGGAAGTTGTTCACGAGATTTATAGGGAACAGTGAGCTTAGGATGATTGAATTTCCTTTATTTTCACTTCCTTTTCTTAGGATTGTATTTACTTCTTTGTGTAGTTTATTTATTAATAGGTTTACTGTTATGCTCTTTTGTTATGGGAATAGTCAAATTGTATGTGTGTATATAAGTTCAGTGTAGGTACTGTTCGATAATGTGGAATATTTGATAATTTGGCACCTGTCTGGCCCTGTAGGTGCCAAATTTAAGTAATTCTACTGTACATACAGTTGATGCTTTACTCTGTACTTCTGTTGGCATCATGATTTGTTAAATTGTAATTTCCAGGTTTTGTACACATTATACATGGAGAAAAGATACAAGAAATGTTAAAAAATGTACATTGAAAGTTACTGGTTTGTAAGTTATGTGTTTATTTAGTAACTTTCTGTGATACATAAACACATTTATTTTGTTGGTTGCAGGGTTTCAGTTTACAGCATGAACCTAAGTTCAGGAGTGGTGAAGTTAGACCAAGGTCCAGAATCTCTGCAAGACGGAAGGTGAGAGACACGTATGTCTGCCAGTGGATGGAAGGGACATCTTGTTTACTTGTCTCTGTGGTGCAGAGTGGTTTGGCAGTTATTAAGCAAATGTAGTAATTCCCTGTTGTGGGCTGGGTAGCTCAGTTGGTATTGTGACTTATTACGGGCTGGACGGTCCGGGATCGAATCCCGGTGGGGATGAGATTTTCCGCCCGTCCAGACTGGCCCTGGGGCCCACCCAGCCTCCTGTACAATGGGTACCAGGTCTTCCCCAGGGGTGAAGTGCGGCCAGGGCATGGTGCTGACCACTCACCCCCTTCTAGTGCCACGGTCATGGAAGAGTAGAGCTATACCTGTACCCACCCTCCAGGCCTGTAACCGGATCACTTTACCTTTTACCTTTTAGTAATTCCCTGCTGGTATGGAACTTGAAATTGTATTGTTGTTAATGCAGGGGATTAGATTGTCATGGTACCTGATTCTGAGTCTTGAAGCTCAGAATGAGATCATTTCAATTCTGTCCACCAATAAAATGTTATGTATGAGGCTGTGGGTTTATGCGTCTTTTCTGGCATTTACAGGGCCTGCATTCAGTCTGTGAATCGAAGGTACAGAGTCATGAAGGCAGTTCAAGATCCCATATATCTGTTCAACAAAAGGTAGTGTATAGCTAGAACACAAGAATTTGTTTTAACAAAAAAATAAATATCTTGTGTTTAAGAAAGGGGGACTCAGAATTCATTCTTAAGAAGGGAACTGTATTGTGCAGTTTTGTGTCAAAAGTGTAACTTCATTTTCAAATTATATATATACATCCCAAGAGGAGGGCTTGGGATTTTGCTGTGCCTAGATGAACTAAATGTGTGGATCCTTTCCAGATTATTGGTTGATTAATATTTCAGGTATCTCTTCTGCCAATTGACTTAGCAGGTCCTATCAGTATCCAGGGAACTGGACTGTCAAAGATTGACTGTGCAAAACAGATGCTGGATATGCACGAGGATCCAAGTTTTGAGGAGAAGAATGGTGAGGGCCTGAAATTATATGGAGATGTGTTTTATTATAGTACAGCCACTCACACTGAGAAACACTTTTTAACAAGAGCTTGCCTGTACACACAGTAAAAGTACTAGAAAAAACTGATGGAATTGATTAAACTTTTGTCATACAGGACAGAATTCAAGAAATCACTCGTGAAGAATTTCTTAATGTGAACCTGAGCTTCTTTAAGTGATGCAGAGGATGTGTGCATTCGCAGGAACACCATGCTCAGCACTTTGTGTAATCTTGGTTAGCTTGGTTTTATTACCTGTACAGAGTGATTCTAGGGTTGTGCTGGAAGTAACTGGTAGCACTCATCCAAAGGGGCGCGTGGGTTGGCGCAATTGGTTGAGGCACTGCGCTACAAACTGAAAGGTCGCCGGTTCGATTCCTGATGGTACATTGGAATTTTCAGTGACATAGTGGAGTCCACTTATTGTCTAACAGACATGAGCACCAGGAATATTTACTGTGTGTGTGTGTGTGTGTGGGGGGGGGTGGGTAAATCCAGTTTTGGCCTGGATTGGTCCATAAACTTACTTTAATTTGCTTTTTATGGGGAAACCTGGGGACTCAAACCCCACCAAACAAAAAGGCACATATACAATGACATC
>Ga0123352_10013182_pt1 | contig 13111 bp, 9 predicted proteins | sample TergutLab28metaG_FD_89700 | JGI IMG/M metagenome (GOLD analysis project Ga0123352, IMG submission 89700) | Labiotermes labralis P1 segment gut microbial communities from Petit-Saut dam, French Guiana - Lab288 P1 | ecosystem: Host-associated > Arthropoda: Insects > Digestive system > Gut ... | reverse complement strand
TAGATTTAGGCTGTTGAAACGATTGACGATTTGTGCACTTGGGACAAGTTGTGTTTTGACCATCATTTCGGACTCGAAAAAAGGATCTCGTAAATGCTCTCTAAGATAGCTGACACCTCCTCCTAAAATGGCAAGTATAAGTAGAATCCAAAAGTGTTTTTTTGTAAAGCGGAGGAAATACAAAAGCCCCATGAAAAGACCACGAATGCCGTGTCCGATACCTGTAAATATTTTTCCGGCTACGTCGATCAGATCGATTTCTTTAGACTCTGTTTGAGTTTGAGGGGTGGGATTTTCTGACATAATATTTGTGTTTAGGAGTTGCAAAGATACGAAAAAAATCGAAATATTAAAGGTTCGATTTTTGCTTCATTTGAAACTTATCATAAAGAGCAATAGTTTTATTGACCACGCTTTCTATCGAAAATTCTTTTTCTGCCAAAAGTCTTGAATATTGTGAATATTGTTCTAAAAGCTGTTTATTTTCAACAAAATCAAGTATCTTCGATGCCAAGGCTTCCGTATTTTTGACTTCTACTAAACGACCGTTGTAGCCATCTATCACACATTCACGACAACCCGGCACGTTTGTAGTGATTATGGGGCGACCAATGGCACAGGCTTCTATTAGTGATTTAGGAAGCCCCTCTCGATACGAGGGAAGCACAACAACCGAGGATTGTTGATAAATGGAAATCATATTTTTTTGAAATCCAATCCACTTAATATAGATATTGTCTATTTTTTTGTTTAACTCATCAGGTTTGATTGTCGCAAGATTGTCGGGATCACAATCGCCGGCCAAAATAAATTCCGCCATATTTGCTATTTTTGGCTTCAACATATTTGCAGCATCAATAAATTCTTCCAATCCTTTATCGTATAACATACGTGCCGGAAATAAAAATTGTAATTTATCGGTTTGTGGTAGTTTTGTGTAGGCATATACGGACAAATCTACTCCCGAACCTTTGATCAGCATGATGTTTTCGTTTGGCACTAATTTCATTTTGGCAATCAAGTCAACATCATCAGGGTTTTGAAGAATAAAATGAAACGTTTTTGATTTAAAGGCAAAAGGAATCATTTTTCGAATAATCCACTGTACCAAACCTTTTCGTCCTTCAATGAAGTTGTAGCCCAAGCCACTGATAGCGTTTACTACATTTTTATGTCCAAGCATTTTTGCCGCCAACGATCCCAACAAACATGTCTTTAATGTAACATGATGTATTATATCCGGCTTGTGTTTGCGATATAACTTATATAATAGAAGAACACATTTTAGTTCGTATATGGGATTTGTGCCCGAACGCTCAAAAGGAATGTCAAAAAAAGAAAGTCCATAGCGTTCTATTTCTTTTTTATGTCCGGTGTTGGCGCAAACAATAGCAACATCATATCCATGCTCTTTTGCCGCCAAAGCTATCGGAAGCCTATGCGACAGAAAAAAAGAATCTACGTTTACCACTATGAATAGCTTTTTCATGGACATGGTCGAACTATATGATATTTTTCACGTACCATTTTTGGAAAACAAACAAGTTCCATAATTTACTTTTATGATTTTCTTTCCCTCGCAAATGTTCGTCAACAAGCTTTTGAACAACTGCATAATTGAACAATCCTTGCTGTTCTATAAACTCTTTACTTAGCATTTGCATAAGCTCATTCTTCAAATCTTTTCGGAACCAATGGTCAACCGGAACTCCGAAGCCGGCTTTGGCAAATTTTAAGGTTTCTGGTGGAAGAATGTCTTTAAATGCTTCTTTCAAAATAAATTTTTTCTGTTTTCTGTTGATTTTGAAATTTACCGGCATACGATAAGCCATTTCGGTAATAGAAGATGTGATAAAAGGTGCCCTTGCCACAAGAGAGTTTGCTGTACAAACTCTACTTGTTTTAACAAACATATCGCCTTCCAGCACAACCTTCAAATCGGTATAAAACCCTTTTTCCATCGCACTGCCATTTTGATAATGATCGTACACGTTTTTTATGTGCGGTTTGATATCTGCATTCCAATCTTTTATTAACAATTCGCTACGTTCCTTATCTGCAAAACCCAAGCACATCATACTGTAATGCAAATCAAAATCCGAATATTCGGCATTTCTAATTACTTTCTTCATTTTTCTCAAAAGAACGTTCGTAAAACGACTGTGAGGCACAATGTTTACAAATCGAGAACATAAGCTCCGAACCCACGAGGGAAGATTGTTAAATTTTTGAACGTAAAACGGAGCCAAATATTTGTCATATCCTCCAAACAACTCATCAGCACAATCGCCCGTTAGCACTACATCGACTTTTTCTTTCGCAAGTTTGGCAACGAAAAAAGACGGAATAGCAGATGAATCTCCAAAAGGCTCGTCGTAGCATGAAATAATATCATCCAAAATGTGTAAGGCGTCTTGATAACTCAAAAAATGAACGGTATGCTCAGACTTGATACGATCGGCTATAATTTGGGCTCTTTTACTTTCGTCGTATTCTTTTTCATGGAAACCGATGGTAAAGGTTTTTATCGGTTTTTCGGAAAATTGACTCATCAATGTTGCAATGATACTCGAATCTATACCCCCACTCAAAAAAGCTCCGACAGGAACATCTGCGATCATTCTTTGCTTTACGGAACCTTCTAACAAGTTTCTCAAATCTGTTTTGCAAGTTGCGATATCGGTATATTTTTCGCCGATATTCTGGGTTAAAACATCGTAATACTCATGGTCTTGTACTTCAAAATTATGTATACTTAAATAATGTCCCTGCTTTAATTTTCGAACGCCATTGTAGATAGTATAAGGAGCCGGAATATAGGATAGCGACAAGAACAAGTTCAAGCCCATAGGGTCAATATGCTTTGTTTCTATGAAAGGTTTGATGGCTTTAAGTTCAGACGCAAAGTACAGAACGGAATCGTTTTGGAAATAATAAAGCGGTTTTTCACCGAACTTATCACGAGCGATAAATAATGTATTGGTCTTTGAATCATAAAGGGCAAAAGCAAACATACCTTCGAGTAGATTCAATAGATACTTGATGCCATACTCTTCATATCCGTGTATAATGACTTCGGCATCGGATTGCGTATAAAAAATGTACCCTTTTTGCTGAAGTTCGCATTTAAGGATTTGAACGTTGTAGATTTCACCACTAAATGCAACAGCAATAGACTTGTCTTCGTTGAATAGAGTATCGGAAATATCAATCGTACCGTCTTTTTTTATATGTCCTGCTATTCCACGCATATTAAATTTTTCTCTTACAGACGTTCATCATAGTTTTCCAAAACACCTTTTACATCATAAACAAAACCGTCCTTTTTCAACAATTGTCGAATGTTTATTGTTTTGAAATCGTTGTGTGCGACAGCAAGTACGACAACATTGTAGGCTTGATTTTTAAGTGTTGTTGTGTCTCCGTTCAAAATATCTATGCCATATTCATGCTTTGTTTCTTCCGAAGAAGCAAGGGGATCGTAAACATCAACATTCACATCATAATCTTTCAACGCATTGACAACGTCAATCACTTTTGAATTTCTTATATCCGGGCAATTTTCTTTAAATGTAATCCCCAAAACCAAAACGTTAGATCCTTTTATGTTCTGATTTCGTTTGATCATACCCTTTATCACTTGTTTGGCAACATATTCGCCCATGCCGTCATTCATTCGTCGTCCTGCCAAAATAATTTCGGGATGATAGCCATATTCTTGTGCTTTCTGTGCTAAATAATATGGATCAACACCAATGCAATGACCACCCACAAGCCCGGGTTTGAACGGCAAAAAATTCCATTTGGTAGTAGCTGCCGCCAACACATCTTGCGTATCAATACCCATTCGGTTGAAAATTTTTGCCAGTTCATTTACAAAAGCGATGTTGATATCTCGCTGGGAATTTTCTATCACTTTTGCCGCCTCTGCTACTTTGATAGACGTTGCCAAATAAGTCCCGGCAGTTATTACCGACTTGTAAATGGCATCAACTTTTTTGCCAACTTCTTTTGTCGAACCGGCAGTGACTTTTACTATTTTTTCGACCGTACGCTCTTTATCACCGGGGTTAATCCTTTCGGGTGAATATCCCACAAAGAAGTCCGTATTGAACTTTAAGCCTGATTTTTTTTCAAGTATAGGCACACAATCTTCTTCGGTTGCACCCGGATATACGGTTGATTCATAAACAATAATATCACCTTTTTTCAAAACCGACCCTATTATTTCGCTCGCTTTTATCAACGGAGTTAGATCGGGACGATTGTTTTTATCAACGGGAGTCGGAACTGTTACAACATAAAAGTTGCAGTCTTTTATATCATTTACGGAAGTTGTGCAGAATAAACCTTTGGCAAATTGTCCCGAAGGATTGCTTATCAAGACAGACTTTAGTACGTCCGAATCAACTTCCAAAGTTGAATCCACGCCATTTTGCAATTCTTCCACGCGATTGGAGTTAATGTCGAATCCGATTACCGGATATTTAGTCGCAAAAAGCTGTGCCAACGGCAATCCCACGTAACCTAATCCAATAACTGCAATTTTAGTTTCCATATTTTTTTGTTTTTAGCGTAAGTTATTCCAATACCATTCTACGGCTTCTTTTAGTCCTTGTTTCATGTTGAACTTAGGATCATAGCCTAATAATTTTTTTGCTTTATCTACAGATGCTAACGAATGTGGAATATCTCCTAAGCGTTCCGGTCCGTGAATAACAGCTATATCGGCAATTTTTGGATCGTATTCCGACAAATATTTTTTTAAGTATTGAACTAACTGATTTAATGTTGTTCGCTCGCCGTAAGCAGTGTTGTATACGGTATTTACAGCGACTGCATTTGTTGTTTCGAGTGCTAATAAGTTCATTTGAATCACGTTGTCGATATATGTGAAATCACGTGAATATTCGCCATCACCGTTGATGGTTGGTGATTGATGATTCATAAGTTGTTTCACAAACAAAGGGATTACTGCCGCATAGGCTCCATTCGGATCTTGCCGCCGACCAAACACGTTGAAATAACGTAATCCGATGCATTCTAATCCGTATGTTTTTGAAAAAACATCAGCATAAAGCTCGTTTACATATTTTGTAACTGCGTAGGGCGAAAGAGGTTTCCCAATAATATTTTCCACTTTGGGCAAAGTTTTGGAATCGCCATACGTAGATGAAGATGCTGCATAAATAAATCGTTTAACTTTTGCATTGCGAGCGGCTACAAGCATATTTACAAAACCATCAATATTTACAATGTTGGTTGTAATAGGATCTTTTATGGAGCGAGGTACGGAACCGAGAGCCGCTTGATGTAATACGTAATCAACGCCATCAACAGCGTTTTGACAAACCTCAAAGTTACGAATATCACCTTCGATCAACTTAAAGTTAGGATTATTCAAAAATGACTCAATATTTTCTCTTTTTCCGGTCATGAAATTATCTAAACAGATAACTTTGCAACCTTTCTCTAATAAGGTTTCACACAAGTTTGACCCGATAAAACCGGCACCTCCGGTAACTAATACACTATTCATTCGATATAGGATTTAATACTTCATTATTCGTAAGGTGTGACCCTGCTGTCCATCGTTGACATTTAGAAAATATAAACCAACTGAAAACAGACTTATATCCATTTGTGTGGTTTGACCATTTACCGATTGTTGCAATAATATCCTTCCTGTTATGTCGGTTAAGGTAACAAAATACGTACCGGAAGTCTCGAATTGCAGAGTGAATATGCCGTCTGTTGGGTTAGGAAACACGCTAACAACCGAAGAAACAGCGATAGCAGGTTGTGCACTTGATTTTTGTTTCACACCTGCTATTTGAAGAAAAATAGTTTGCGCTGCAACTCCACCTAATCCATCGTCTAAAGAAAGTACAATTGTACGCTGTGAAGAATCCTGATATACTAACCATCGGGCAATAGTAGTATCGTTGCTATACAAAATACCGGCGGTGGAATCGTAGTTTAACCAGTCGGGTTTTTGCTTTACAGTTATCACCGGAATGTATAAAATTTCTCGATATTCAAAATAAAAATAAGGATAGAAACGTGTGTTCGAAAATAAATTCATACTAAACATAGAGCCCGGTCGAACACTATCGAAAGCTGCATACATGTGAGGATATGGTATTGCGATAACGTTGGAGATAAGACTTTCCTGTCCGAAAGTATCTCGTGCGGCAATGCGGAAAAAACTAAACGGTGCAACATTTTTGTCGAAAGGAATAATAAGCGAAGTGGAATCAGCGAATGCAAAAAAAGTCTGCTCGCTCGGGGAAAATCCGTTCGTTTCGTTGGAAGCATAAATTACATAATAGTTCGGTTGATTTCCGATTGGATTTCGTTCCCAACTTAATTTTATTGATTGACCAATTATTTCGGCTTTTCCGTTTATCGGACGCATCACACCGTGAGGCGTAAACGACCATGTATCGCTCCACTCGCTCCATGCACCGCGAACATCTCTTGCTCGAACGCGCCAATAATATGTTTCTCCGTGGTTGAGCCAACCGGTTTCTTTTACTTTGAAACGAGGGCGAATGCTATCTTCACCAAAGGTAGACACGAAAAGATTGAAGTTGGGAGAATGTGGGAACCTCATACAACTATCTCTGGATAGAAAAAATTCGTAGTCCACAATTTCATCCCCGTCATCGTCGGTTGCAGGCTCCCACTTGAAGGCAAAATAAAGACTGTCTACACTTGCTTGATGTAGTGGAAAAACAGGTGCAGCTGGTCTATTTGGAGGGGTATTTTCACTGCTTTCTATCCAACGAACAGTGATTTCGACATTTCTTGTTGAATCGTCGCCATTTGCATCTTGATAGGAAATGAGATTGTTGCCAAGCCTCAATGTAGGAAGAAAACGTTGGGCTATTTGAAACGTATTTTCAATGTATATAGAGTCTAATCCGCTAATAGAAGAATCTGACGAATTTAGAACAAATTTTAAAGAATAACTGTAAGGAGGGATAGTGGACATACTCGGCAAAGGAATTGGAAAATACCTTCCAATATGTATGGAGTCTTCATGAGTTCCTATGTTTGAGGATGTCCAAATTCTTTTCCACGTAGTTTCTCCATCCAACGAAAGAAATATGCAGATACTATCGTTTTCTGTTTGGCTGTAAAATACCCCTTTCAAATGGGCATCCAAAAGTGGGAAAGGAGAGTCCATGCGATAAATAAAGTACGCAGAACCTCCAGCTTCCGCATATATTGCAGGCCTACCGCTTCCTTTCTGAGAAAATAGAATATTGTTAGACTCCTCAAATATGCTTTTGAAAGCTATGGAGTCAAAATTTGTAGACAAGGTAAACTTGCTGTTTGAAATGAAGTAGTCCAAAAAAGAATCAGGAATAGTCGTATTATCCAGCCAATTATGATAATACAGAGAAGCTCTGCCATAGTTAAAAAGAATAGATTCTCCAGGACGCAATAAAAAATCAAAGGAAGAAGAGGGGTAGCCCATAGGGGGTTGATTCCGATACCCCAAAGAGTATATTAGCCCAACCCATGCGTCAATCTCTTTGTCATATATAATATTTCTTCCAAAATGTTTTGTTCTTCTAATTAAAAATCGATCTGCTGTTACCTCGCCAATCCCCACTAAAGTTTTATTGTCAAAACCTAAATAAAAAACTTCCAAATCAGTATCAACTACAAAAGACCTTACACCATCGGACAGTTCTGTCACCGTATGATGAGGCATAAGATATGAATAACCGGTATTTCCATAGTACCATGCCAAAAGCCTACTCACAAATGCGACAATATCACACGTTGAATACCCGTAAATGGTAAACATATTAATGGAATTCATCCCATCATATCCTGATGGTGAGTAATGCTCCCTATTGCGTTTCAGAAAGTCCCATAAATACAAAACCATATTTTGAGTTAATTCTCCTCGCTCAGACTCTTCCATAGCCTCAGAAAGAAAATTTTTCGTGTTCCACCAATTTCTTTCCTTGTTTATAATAAAACGGGGAGCATGAATAGGGGTTGTTCCTTTATTAACAATGGATATTGATTCCATAGGCACGAATTGAAAATATTCATTTTCTAGTCTATTAAATCTTGACAAGCGAGTAAAAGTATTTTGTCCGTCAAGCGTACCATACATTTGGATACTATCCAAAAAATAATTTTGTGTTATTGAAAATGTTTCTGTTCTACTTTTTCCTAAAAAATGTCTATCAGCATGTAACCCTGTTCTTTTTTGCTCAGGTTGTGATTGAAATCTTTTTTGTAAATATTCTTGAAAAGCCTTAATTCCTTGAGCATGGATGCTGTCTGCGGAAAAAACGCATAGCACCTGTGCAAAGAAAATATTGCTGACAAACATAAACGACATTATCAGAATAATACGAATAATATAGTCACAGTACTTAATCATTTTTTTCGCAATTTTCTATTGTTATAAGATTTCTAAAAATGATTTTATAAATAGGTGCGTTTGCTTCTACCGAATAATAATTAGCAATATCTTTTCTGTTACTTTCTCCTATTTTTGCAAAATCCGATTGGTTGTTGTACACTTGTTCAAAAGCATTAAACCACTCTTGATTTGTAGTTGCATGCAGATTATTTTTGTTGCGATTTATTTTCAAGTTGGCTTCTAAAGGCGTTGAAATAGTAGGCAGCCCACATGCCATATATTGAATGAGTTTGAAACCGCATTTCCCTTTGTTAAAATCGTTGTCTACCAACGGCATAATACCAACGCTAAAAGAGCTTAATAAACGAGCTTCGATTTCTTCTTCCCACTTTACCGGAACAACACCCAATATTTTTGCAGTTCTGTCGTCAATGCCCACAAATTGAAAAACAACATCAGAGTGTCTATTGCTAAATTCTTTTAATGCGTCCTTTATTAGCAACAAATTATTACTTGTTGACCTTGTACCAATCCAACCCACCACAAAAGAATTTTTAGCATCGGAATGCTCAACCCTTTCATATTTTTTCATAGGCACACTTGTAGGAATTTCTGTAACCTGCTTGTTGTATTTGGTCGTAAAGGTTGTTAGGTATGGACTTCCGGTGATAACGTGATTGGCAAGCCTCATCACTTTGGGAATTTTGCTTTTCAAAAAGAAACGGACAAGCGCATTATTTGACTCATCATAATTGTGAAATATGGCATCATCATAATCTACAATATACTTAATCCCTCGTAATTTCAAATAAAATTCAGCCCAAGCAAAAAAATACGGAATCAACTCATACTCAACAAAAACAATGTCTTTTTTTTGAGGTTTACTTAGTAAATACCAAATTCGTCGTAAATAATAATATAAAATTTTCAGAAAGGAAACCGAACATCCTGCATATAATCTATCAATATACTCATCGTCAAAGAAAGGAAATACAAGACAAGAATATTCTTTTTTGAAATCGTCAAGATACTGGTAAGTTCTATACCTGCTACTTGGTCCTTTTGATGTATATTTTGTGAAAAATATGATTCGTTGCATTAACCTTGACGTTTTATGTAATATTTGAACTTATAAACTATATACGAAAACACGCTTATTTTTCCTACACTTTTTGCCATTTTGTAAGCTCGTACATTATCATCAATCACAGTAGACAGTTTTTTTATTTTATCAAAAAAATAACTGTGCTTTTTAAATTCAGCCGCTCCACACACATTTCTACCGTGTTGTCGATAAAGCATAGTCGCGTCATATATGGGACTAATAACTCCATTTGAGTACAATACCTTTAGAGCAATCCAATTGTCATGTAAAGTAGCATGTGGAGAAAGTGGTAGTGACAATTCTTTGGCTTTTTTGTTTATCATCATAGTACAACCCGTAACAAAGTTGCACACACTTAAATACTTAAACGAAGACTTTAGTGTTTCGGGAAGAAATTTTGAATATTTCCACATCGAATCGTGTATGACTTGAAGTTTATCATCAACTACAACTAAATCTGAACAAACAACAATTGCTATATCTCCATCTTTATCCTCTTCCTCCTTCATTTTTTTATAGGATCTCTCTATTTTATCGGGAAACCACACATCATCATGGTCGCAAAACATATAATATTGTGAGTTTACATTTTTGAGAAGTTCAAAAAAGCTGTTTTTAACACCCATGTTTTTTTCACTGGATGCCAACCTTTGGATATTTGTAAATTTGGAGCAATAGTCATCAATAATACTCAAGGTATTGTCTGTAGAGCCGTCATCCCGAATGTGTAATTGCCAATCTTTATAACTTTGCTTCAAAATAGAATCAATTTGCTCACAAAGATATTTTTGGCTATTGTAGGTGGACAATAATATGGCAACATCTGTACTGTTCATACTAAACGATTATCAATTTAGCGTGAAATAAATTTACGAGAAGTATCCCAAGCCCTAATGCACTAACTGCTGCTGTAGCAAACTGTTTTTGTTTCAGTAGATAATAAATACAAGGCACTAAAATAACTTCAACAACTCCTATAAGCTCAGACACTCGAAAGGCCAAAACAGGTAAATCTGCAAAAATAACTAAAGCCACAATCGATAAAATATAACACTGAACTAAAATGGGTATGTATTTATTATGCTGTTTTAGTAGAGAAATTTTCCATAAAAATAAAAAAGCCAAACCGCATCGTACGAGTTGCATCACATTAAAAGCATTTATTGATAAATTTTCCTGCTCCGTATAGATTTTGTACCAGCGAATACGATCTCGCAATGTTTCTATGGGCACCAACTCAGCTAACAAAGAAAAAGAAATTCCGAAACCATATAGTAAATAAACAGCCGGAATAAGCAACGCATAGAACTGACGATTGATACTACGAGTCGGCAAAAACCAAAGAGCAAAAACCAATATAGCAGAATAATGAAAAAGGAATGCCAATAAAGCATAACATAAAAATCGTTTTAAGTCCCGTTCAAACAGTGGTTTTATCGCTAACAACATAAACCCGCAGGCAACACCAACCCTGATTTGCACCATTTCTTGCAATAAAAAAAAATTGGATAAATAAATAAGTAGCGATAAAAACCAAAGTTCCGAAAGATTTTTTATTGCCTTGCACTTTAAGTAAACACCCAGTAAGGCATAAACAACAAACAAAAACAACACATTATCGAAAAGGAATCTGACAAGTTTTGTTATGAATATAAAAGAAGGCTCAATACTGGAAACAGTCATCTGATCAATAATGTTGAACATATTGAGATAATTTTCATAGTCCACACTATGCTTTGCTCCAAACACTGCGATAAGAAAAAGAAAAATACCAAATAGCAAGAACAATCCGCTATGTTTTTTTCTCACGAATCCAACAACAGCAATAAGTAAATACAAAGCTATCAATAGAACAATCATAAAACTAAACGACTATTTTGTAAAAATCTTTAATTCTTTCACCACAACCATCGGCCACTTCCAATTTTGATAACAAATTTGTGCTATTCCAGGAGCAAGTATCATCCCCCAGACTCCCATTTGAGCGTAGCCCAAAAACACAAACAATAACAGAACAGTCGCCGCTCCAGAAATCAAAGATGCTTTGAAAAAAGGCACTTCGTTTTTTGTCAATAAAAATCCTCCGGCAGTAGCATGGTTTGCTTCCAAAAACACAACAAGTAGCGCAGTCGCAATAAGAAATTTTGGTAATAACGGCGTTTGGCTACCAATCGCACTTAATACCCAGTCTCCAAGACCAAGCAAGAATATTCCGCAAAAAACAAATGTGCCAAACAAAAGCAAACAGGTTTTTAGATAAATACGTTTTATTTCAACGATGTTATTTTGGGCTCTATATTGTGCTATTTTTGGATTATAGGCTGTAAAATAAACCGTCGCAAGTCCGCCAATGATAGCAACAATCTGCATAGTTATGCCGAATGAGGCAATCGTATCTAACGACAGATACAGAGAGCCAATGATAATAGCCGAGCGAGTAATTAAGAAGCCGCCAAGTCCGGTCAGCCCAAGTTTAACGGCATTAGGAGAAATCAATTTCAGTATTTCCTTGCGGGACTGTGCAACAACACTTCGTAAGTGTTGCTTGAAATTTGCGGTGTATATCGTGTAATACGACAAAATTCTTCTAATAATGATTGATAGTGCTTGTGCACTGACAACAGCAATGAGGCTAAAGTTTAATAATATGAGAATTATTGCTGTCAACAAGAATGCAAATTCCCCAACAACTTGAATTTGCCGGGCTTTCATAATAAGTCCTTGCCCTTGTAATAACGAATCGTAGTACATGGTGTATAACGAGTATGAGTTGATGATACATAAAATCGCCCACGCTATGTAAACTTCGGTGTGATTATACGAATATATTCTTAGAATAACTGTTATGTAATAAGTTCCTGCCGTTATCAACAAAACAAACAAAATCAATGCCGTTCGTCCATAAAACCAACGCATCGCATTAATAAGCCCTTTGAGCAAGCCGTAATCTATTTTGCAATTCGTGTTTTCTACAATCTCGTGTCCGGTTTCTTTCAGTTCTTTCACACCGCTTACAACGTACGAAACATTCCGTGCAAACGAGGGATTAAACCCAAAATCCAACATGCTGCTCAAAGCGATTATGGTCATAAAAATAGTCCAAACGGCTACTGTTTCTTGAGGAAATGCTCTAAGAATAAAAGGTAGCAATATCACGCCTGCTCCTATCCGCAAAAATGTAGCAGCATAGCTCCAAAGCACATCTTTTCGTCCTATTTGCATGATTTCATATCGTTTTTACAAAATATTTTCCCGAAAATACGCTATTGTTTTTTCCAAGCCTTTTTCTAATGCTATTCTCGGCTCCCAGTCAAGTTTTTCTTTGGCCAAAGAAATATCCGGACAACGCTGTTTCGGATCATCAGAAGGTAAAGATTGAAAAACAATTTTAGACTTCGTTCCGGTTAATTCAATTACTTTTTCGGCGAGTGCCAACATCGTGAATTCGCCCGGATTTCCGATATTTACGGGGCCTATGAAATCATTGCTCGTGTTCATCGTGCGAATCAAAGCCTCAACTAAATCGTCGATGTATTGAAAACTCCGTGTTTGCTTGCCATCGCCGTAAATGGTGATGTCTTTGCCTTGCAAGGCCTGCACAATAAAATTCG
>Ga0123352_10013181_pt1 | contig 13112 bp, 13 predicted proteins | sample TergutLab28metaG_FD_89700 | JGI IMG/M metagenome (GOLD analysis project Ga0123352, IMG submission 89700) | Labiotermes labralis P1 segment gut microbial communities from Petit-Saut dam, French Guiana - Lab288 P1 | ecosystem: Host-associated > Arthropoda: Insects > Digestive system > Gut ... | reverse complement strand
TGCAAAACACCATTGCATAACCATTTGTAGGGGCGGTTTTTAACCGCCCGTTATGCTTTTGGTTTGCAGGTGTGTTTTACAAAACGTAAAGCTAGTGCGGGCGGCTACAAGCCGCCCCTACAATGGTCAAAATGCGTTGTTGCACACTTGTAGGGGCGGCAACCTGCCGCCCGCCACGCTTACGGCTTGCAGGTGCGCTTTACAAAGCACAAGCTCCAGCGGGCGGCTACAAGCCGCCCCTACGTGCAAACCGTACAAACGCAAGGTATAAATGTAGGGGCGGTTTTTAACCGCCCGCAGAAGCTAACGCCTTACAAAACACCCCAAAAACAGGGGTGTTTTTGCTTTTTACAACACCACCCCAACAACCGCTCACGCCCCTACAATAGTAATATTAAGAGCAGCCTTGTCATACGCCAAGTCAACATACTCAAAACGTTTTGGATTCTTCGGATTATAAGCCTTAACAAGAGGACGAGCCATAAAATTTAAATGATTTTTAACAACAATGGCATGAAGCCCGTTTGAAAGCTGCACGGTTAGCCCAACGGGAAAAGGTGCAATAGAGCGGCAAAACGCATTTACAATATTTGGGTCAAAATGCGTGCCGCTGTTTGCCATTATATATTCGTAGCCCTCTGTTGCAATTTTCGCAGTTTTGTAAGACCGTGTGGCAGATATTGCGTCAAAAACGTCCACACAGGCTATTATGCGGGAATATAGGGGTATGGCTTCGCCTTTAAGACCAAAGGGGTAGCCTGTCCCGTCAAATTTTTCGTGGTGATGAAGTGCCGCTCTGCTTATTACCGTTTTTTGCTCAAGCGTGGACTCAATAAAGTCAAATCCCATAGCAGAATGGGATTTCATCAACCTAAATTCTTCTTCCGTTAGGCGGCTTGGTTTGTGCAAAATAGATTTTGGCACAAACATTTTGCCAATATCGTGCAAAAATGCCGCTTTTCCTAGGTCTATCATCTGCTCCTTGTTAAGCCCCAAGGCTTTACCCAAAGCTATTGACAAAACCCCAACGTCGGCGGAATGTCTGTACGTATATTCATCAAAGGTCTTTAAAAGCGGCACATTTACCACAGTCGTGTCGGATTCAAAAATATGACTGGCTACATCCGTAACAAGGGCGGTAATTTCGTTTGTCATTGCCCGCACGGTGCTTGTTGAGTTTTTTGTTTGCTTAATGCCGTTATACATGTCTTTTATTGTGTTTATTGCGCTGCTTCTGGTGTTTGGGTCTACAATTTCCTGCGGCATTATGTCGGCAGACAATTCATCATGAATAAAAATGCCGGGGTAGCCAAGCTCTTTTAAAGCAGAAATATGGTTTTGCTCTACAATATATCCGTCGCGCAGCAATAAAACCCCGTTGCTTCCATAAATTCCACGGGCTACCTCCATTCCTATTTTTAAATCATCTATGTGAACAAATCTCATAAATACCTCGTGGGTTTAAATATCAAAACAGCACAGTGCATTAAACACCTAATTATAACACATAACGACCAAAAAGTAAATAAAAAGATTGTATAGGTAGTGGACAATCGCACTGATTAAAGTTTGTAGCAACGTACTCTTGTAGGGGCGGCATTCTACCGCCTATTAGAGCTAATGCTTTGCCAAATTCGACTTCAAAGCGAAAGCATGGCAGGCGGCAAAATGCCGCCCCTACGGTTTTATCAATGCAAATTGTCCACATCTATTGCATAATAATGTTGAATATAAAAGCCGCACCCCAAGGCACGGCTTCACAATATTAAAGCACAATATTAAAGCACCATCCTAAAAATCCCGCCAATTTGCGGAAAAAGATGCGCAACAGCAAAGCGTGCTATTAGAAAAATAGAAATGACGTAGCACGCCGCAGTAGTTATTTTGGGGAACTGCGGCATTTTCTCCGTGTCTACAATGTGATTTATTAACATATGTAACAAGCCGACAATAAAAATCTCCGCCAAAAGAGTAAGTGCGTGATTCATAAAAAACCTCCTTGCAATTTTAGATACAGTATGGTAAAATCTGTATAAGACTTGTTTTAATATACTGGAAGGAGACAAAGATTATGAAAAAAACCACTAAATTGATATTGGGCATTGGCGCACTGGTTGCAACCCCAGTTATTATTAACCACATGATTTCTAAAAATGCGCAGGCACGCCTGCCAAAGAGGTTAAGCGAAAACACGTATAATTGGGAATACGGCGACATCCGCTATATTACCATTGGCGAGGGCGAACCCCTTTTGCTTTTGCACGGCATATACCCCGGGGCATCTTCTGTTGAATTTAAAAATATTGCAAACGAACTTGCGCAGGACTACAAGGTTTATATGCCCGACCTTTTGGGCTTTGGCTATTCCGACAAGCCCAATATAAGCTACTCCTCATACCTTTATGTGCGGTTTATAAACGACTTTGTGCAGGATGTAATAGGCGGGGCTGCCTTTGCCGTAGCGTCGCTTCACACGGCAGCCGCACTCGCCACATGCGCAAAATTAAACCCCGAATCTTTTTCAAAAATCGTACTAATTTCCCCAACAGGAACATGCGAAAATGTGGATATGGCAACAGATATTGAGGTAAGAGCCAAAAAAACCTTGGAAAGCCCCATTTTTGGCACAAGCATTTACCATATCCTCACATCAAAAAAAGGCTTGTCGGAATTTTTTGTGCGTGAAGGGCTAACCGCAAAACTGGATGAAGAAACCCTTGACGAATTCTACCTATCTGCCCACGCTGGCGGCATCGGCGGAAAATATTCTGCAGCAGCTCTTTTGTCAAAATTATTTAACACCAGCATTAAGACTACGCTTGATGAGCTAACAACACCCCACCGCATCATCACAGGCTCTATCACACCAAATTCCCAGCTTTTTGCCCTGTGGAAGGAATTGGGCGAAGACACAGCCGCAATGATGGTCGAAGATGCACATCTACTGCCCCACCTTGACAAACCCGAAGAATTCCTCGCGGCTTTTAGAGAAATATAACACCAAAAGGATTTTATGATTACTAAAAAAGATTTAAACATTTTTGGGGAAGCACACCGCATATTGCTCCAAACAAACGAGTATATATGCTTGCTTCCCCATCCCCATTTGAGGGCATATATTTCAAGCTATAACATCACTTTCCCATCAAAAACCCTATTCTCAAACAACTTTACAGTAATGCCCTGCGGCTGTTCCACCATTTCTATTGAAAAAAACAGCGGCGGTTTGTTTGCCGACTTAAGCGGAGCCGTTACAAAGCCTTATATCATTGGAAAAGAAAATAATCACCCCGAAATGATGGTGTCAATAGAATTTAAGCCCGCTGGGCTTTACGTTTTAACAGGCATACCACAAAACGAACTGACCGACAAAACCTTTTCGCTTGATGCAGTAAGCAAAGCATTTGCCAAAACAATTTTAGAAGCAGTTGAGAAATCTAGCAGCATTTATGAGTTGGTAAATGGTCTTGATGACCTAATATTATCAAATGTGCGTACTGCATACCGCCCAGAATTAATGATGGCACTTCAAGACATCAAATTAAGCACAGGAAGCATTTCTGTAAAACAACTGTCAACCAACATACATTACAGCGAAAGGCAGCTAAACAGAATTTTTAACCAATTTGTCGGCACAAGCACCAAGTCATTTTCAAGGCTAATCCGTATCAACAACACTTTCCGCTTACTTAAAAAGGCTGACAAAAATTTATCTTTTATCTCCGATACGTCGGGATTTCACGATTTATCCCACTTTATACACGACTTTAAATTGGTATGCGGCATAACCCCGCAAGAATACCGCAACAACATGTCCGATTTTTACAACAACTACACAAAGTTTTAATATATAATCGAGATACAAATCGAAAAAATAGGAGAGATTAAAATGGACAAAAAAGCACTTGAAATGCTCGAAAAAGCAAATGAATTTATCAAAACCCACAGCAACGCCAGCTTTAGCGTAATTGACGAAAACGGCTTTCCTTCCGCCTCTGCCATTTGGCTAATGGGACATAAGGGAGTTTCAGAAATTTATTTTTCCACGCCCAAAGGGTCAAATAAATACCAAAGACTGCAAAAATGCAACAAAGCAAGCATAAACACTTACTCCGACTTCAACAATTTAACCCTCGTGGGCGAAGCCGTGGTGCTTACCGACCAAGAATCAAAAAGCAAACATTGGCAAGAGCCCTTTATCCACATCTACCCAGAAGGCGACACCGACCCAACCTACTGCATTATCAAATTCACCACAAAACGTGTGTCACTACATATCGACCACGAAGGCGCAGAGTTCACATTATAACATTAAACAAACCGTAGGGGCGGCAATCTGCCGCCTTTTTTTGTTAGTTTTCCAATTTTTGTTTCATTTTGTGGAAAACTCGCACCAAAAACCATTGCATTATGTGTCAAATTGTGCTATCCTAATGTCAGATGTGAACATAGATTAGTCTATAAGACAACGATTAGTAAAGATGGAGGTGCACAAAATGCAAGAACTAACAAAAGAAAGATTTGTAAATGATTTCTTCTCGCTTAAAGGAAACCATGAGTTAGAGAAGTTACACAAACTAAAAGACGAATATTTGCAAAATCCTGACTTGGAAATTTGGAGCGACCCAAAAGTTGCTACTGCACTTAAAATCCTTGATACTTGGGTAATATAAGCCAAAGAAAATAATTCCGATGAAGTGCGTGATATTGCTAACTCTGCAGTTGAAATCCTTAACAGTATTGATTTTGATGATTGGGATTTGGATTGCATTGATTTGTTCTCTCATGTAGTTGCTTCTGCCGATGACTATCGACCATTATTCGTTCGCACCACAGGCGTTTTAACAAGTTACAAGAAAGATTTTGAAGAAAAAAGACAACTTGACAATATAAGCGCAAACCTATACGTAAACATGATACTTCGTGCAATGCAAGACTACTTCCATGAAATCAAAAGCCCTACTGCTTCAAACGATAAATTAAAGAACCTAAAAGACCTCATAGTGGCAAATTTCAACTGCCTGCTACTTGTATCAAAAAACGGAACTAGATTTAGATATAGAGTAGCTGCCGCAAGCATAAGATACGGTATTGTATTTAACGACATAGATGAAACCATGGAAGGTTTTGAAACACTAATAAAAGCAAACCAAAAAGAAATAATAAAACTAACGCTAAAAGAAGTAGAGGACTACGCCCTGCAGAATTGGAAAGATGATTTTCAAAACACCTTTGCGGATGCTATTGAGTTTTCGGGATACGGCAAATAGTGATTGTAGGGGCGGCTATTAGCCGCCTTTTATTCGCTGGTTGATAACTTTATTTTGGGTAATTGATGGATATTGAAAACAGCAGGCTTGTGCGGGCGGTTGGTAACCGCCCCTACGTTTATACAACACACTCCATACATTTTGGTAAGATGGTGATTTAATGAAGTCCGAAAAGAGATGGCAACGAACAATCAATGACATAACGGCGATTGTATTCATACCCGCTTACCTTATTACAATATTTTTCATAACCTACACTTTTTCAAGCCAAGATATACACGACATGTTAGAAGAAAAAGAAATTTTAGCTACAAGCCAAGTAAACGACCTTATGATTTTTGTAGTCGAAACCGATGACCCCCATTTCACATTTTCGGGTCACGAATTCCGTGCCAACCGTCAAATTCTTGTATTTAGCAAAAATACACTGCTGCCTAGATATAGGTTAAGCATTCGTTCGTCATTTAATGAAGTCCATGCATCTATATTTGGAGATATGCAACAATCCCTCCAATGGTGGCAGGAAGAGCTGACTTTTTCTGGCGGTTTTCACCGTTACATAGTTAATATTCACGGAACAACTGCATCGGAAGGATTTGACATAAGGATTACACAAGACGGCATTAGACCTATGTCGTTTCACTCTTTTACCTTTTGGGTTTTTCCTTTTTTCTGCTATATTTTTATCTTAATTATGCGTTTTAGAAAGCGTTTGCGTAAAGTTTAATAAAATCGTTTAGCATAAAACAGGCGACCTTGATTTGGTCGCCTGTTTTATTATCTAGCAAATTTATTCAAAATAAATTTCTCAAACTCAACAATTACAATAGGTAAAAGTGATAAGCACGCAACCAGCATCCACTGCTGCCTGTCAAGAGGTATAACATGGAAAATATTAGCAATGGTGGGAATAGATATAACGCTTACCTGAAGCAACGTGCCAATAATCAACGCCCCCACCAAATATCGGTTTGCGAAAATGCGTATTTTAAATATGGAATCTTCGCTCCGCATATTAAAGGCATGGACTAATTGCGACAACGACAGCGTGGTAAACGCCATTGTGCGCCCCAAAGCCGCTGGGTCTGCCGACGGCAGCAATATATAGCCGATAGCAAAAGCGGCAAGGGACAAGCCCCCTATCATAGCACCCTCAAAAAAGATGCGCTGCCACAACCTTCGCCCAAACATTCCATGACGGTATCTTGCGGCTTTGCCCTCCATAATATTATCCGCCGCAGGGTCAAGCCCAAGGGCAATAGCGGGCAATGAGTCCGTTACAAGGTTTACCCAAAGCAAATGTATTGCCAATAAAGGCACAGGCCAGCCAAGCAATATCGCCACAAAAATAGTGATTATTTCTCCTATATTAGAAGACAGCAAAAAATGCACAGCCTTGCGTATATTGCTTAATATCCCCCGCCCTTCCCGCACAGCAGACACAATGGTCGCAAAATTATCATCCGTTAACACAATGTCCGATGCCGCCTTTGCCACCGCCGTGCCGTTAATGCCCATGGCGCAGCCTATGTCGGCGGCTTTTAAGGCTGGGGCATCATTCACCCCATCCCCCGTCATAGCAACTGTGTGCTCTTTTGCTTGAAAAGCCCGCACAATACGCAATTTGTCCTCTGGCGAAACACGTGCAAAGATATTGGTATGCTCTATCGCCTCAGAAAGTTGGGCATCGCCCATTTTATTCAATTCTTCCCCTGTTACGGCGGTTGTGCCGCCAATGCCTATTTGCCGCCCTATTGCAAGGGCAGTCGCCGCATGGTCGCCCGTTATCATCACGGGGCGGATACCAGCTTGCTTGCACAATGCCACAGCAGAGCGAACCTCTGGGCGGGGTGGGTCTATCATCCCAGCCAAGCCCACAAAAACAAGCTCTTTTTCCACATTCATGTGGCTATTTATGTTGGGAAGTTGCGCCGTATGCTTTATGGCAACCGCCAAAACCCGCAAAGCATTGTCCGCCATCTTTGCAACTTGCACAAGCACAGCCTGCCGTCTTGCATTATCAAGCGGCACGATACGCTCGCCTTGCCTGTAATGCGTACAACGTCCCAAAAGCACATCGGGCGCACCTTTTGTTATTGCAACATACTCCCTATTGCTTTTGTGAATAGTAGTCATTAATTTCCTTGTTGAATCAAAGGGAATTTCCGCAACCCGCTGTTTTTCCCTCTCTAAATTTTGCTTGTCCAAACCAAGCTCGCTTAATGCCGCAACAAAAGCCGCTTCGGTTGGGTCGCCGATTATTTTCTCCCCGCTTACAAAACTGTCATTACACAATGACCCCAACTTAATAATTTCCACAGCCGCCGCCGAATCACGCTTTAAAAGCGACATCCCATCCGACACTTCCACAATTTTCATTTTGTTTTGTGTCAAAGTACCAGTTTTGTCCGAGCAAATCACCGTAGCAGAGCCAAGGGTTTCCACAGCCGGCAACTTGCGGATAATGGCATTACGCTTTGCCATCCGTGTTACACCAATGGCAAGCATAATAGTAACAATAGCCACAAGCCCCTCCGGAATAGCCGCAACGGCAAGCGACACGCTGGTTACAAACATATCAAGCGGGGGAATATTGCGCACAAGCCCCAAAACAAAAATGGAAGCGCACAAAACCAAAGCAATTACCCCAAGCACCCTCCCAAGATGAGCCAGCTTTTTTTGCAAGGGGGTATTCGGCGACTTTTCTTTCATTATCATGCTGGCAATTTTGCCCATTTGAGTTTCCATACCTGTTGCTACTACAATACCACTACCACGCCCGTATGTGATGTAAGAGCCGCTAAATGCCATGTTTAACCTATCCCCAAGGGGGGCATCTTTTGCCGCAATATGACTTGCGTCTTTGTGAACGGGTACAGATTCGCCCGTCAAAGCAGATTCTTCCGCTTGCAAATTTGCCCCATGTATCAGCCTTAAATCTGCAGGCACAATGTCGCCTGTTTCCAAATAAACAATATCCCCAACGACAACCTCGTGAGCAGCTACGGTAATAACTTGTCCGCCACGCAAGACTTTCGCCTCTGGCTGGGAAATTTCTTTCAAGGCTTCCATTGCCTTTTTTGCCCTGCTTTCTTGCGCCAACCCCAAAATAGCATTAAGAGTTACAATGCCTAAAATTATTAAAGCATCAGTCAACCTTTGTTCGCCATGCAGTCTGCCTGCTGCATAAGACAAAACAGCCGCAAAAAGCAAAATAATAACCATAAAGTCCTTAAATTGCGCAAAAAAGCGTATAATAAGCGGGGCTTCACGCTTTTGTTTTAAAGCATTTGGTCCATGCTTTTTAAGCCGCGTGGCCGCTTCTTTGCGGCTCAACCCGCCTTTTGTATCAGTTGCTGTTTGCTTTGCTGCTTTTTGTGCATCTATGCCATGCCAATCCATATTCATCCTCCAGCCCAGTTGGTGTTTACTAAATTCTACTGGGAAACTTGTACAAATATGACAAGCTAGTCGCATGATTTGATAGATGAATTTTTGGCTTGAATTAATTTCCATTTTTTGGTATAATGAATTAGAGGTGATGGTATGGATTGGATTAAGCTATTAATTATTTTATTATCTTTCGTAATCTTTTTTGATAATTCAGCAGGCACAAATGTTGTGCCGCATAACGTAAATGTGCTCAGCGTCGAATTTCAGCAGACAAGCGGACATCTTATTTTAAATGTATGCAGCAATGTGCTAAATTACGGCGGCACATTATTTGAATATTACTTCGTGCAGCAACTTACAAGCATTGCAGCCAGTTTTTGCGATGCTCAATATTTCACATTGCTAATAAGCGGCGAATTACGTGAGCTTCCTGAAGGTATAATGTTATACAGATTTTTTTTACATTAATTTTCCTTGCATTTTATAACCGTTCTTCACAAAAAATATTTGTGAAATCTAATTTGCAGGAGGACAATTTTATGAAAAAAGCTATATTGACAGCAGGGCTATGCCTTTTGGCAGGTCTTGCTATGACAAATGCTGCATATGGAGCAGACCAAGCCGAATACGACCAAGACTTTTCTCCTTCCCACGCCGCTTTTTGGCGTAAAAAGGATAAACAAGAAGAAGTTGCACCAGACCAAGAAGCACCCACAGAAGATAAGGCACCCGAAAACAATAAACCGCAAAGCGATGCCAGTTTTGTGTACAATCCTACTACCATTAGAGCAACGCCATCCGTGCAAGGCGGGGGCAATATGCCAAATACGCAGCAAAACAACGGCACGATGCAGCAAAGCTACCCTCAAACACAGTATAACCAACCAAGCCAACACGGCGGAACAAGGGTGTACAGCGGCACGGAATATATGCCGGGAATCAACGAGCAAATTGAAAAAATTCTTGCGTCCCAACCCGCTATCAAACTTGACCCCAATGCCTATATCATTCAACACGAAGATGCGTTATGGCTTGTTATGGGTAATATCCGTGCGAAGCTCGACATATTAATTTATGTTGACGGCAAGCATATCGAAGCTGAATTTCCAACAGGTCACGACCGAGGCAACACATTGCCAATATTTAAATAAAACAAAAACAACACCCTGCATAAATCCGCAATTAATACTAATTCTACATTAAAACCTGTTGTTTGAGGGGGCGAGCCAAAACGCCGAACAAGGCGTTTTGGGTTGGTTTTAGCCGCCGAAGAAGAACAGGATTTTAATCAGGATTAGTATAGCGATTTTATGCAGGGTGTTGTTTACTATTCATCTTATCGTTTCAGCCGAAAGAACTTGGCGAGACACTTCCGTGCCGTTTACCTTTGTGACATCAGCAACAATACGTGCCAAAACATTTTGACCATCTATGTCTATGTATTCTTCAAGAGTAACCCTTTCGTATGTTCTCACAGAAAGTATGGGTATATTCGGCAAAACGGTTAAAACTGCGCCTTCTCCTAAAAATGCATCAGGGTCTATGTGGGGGTTTGCCGCCACCAAGCTATTTAAGGACATCCCATACATAATTGCGATATTATAAAGATTATCCCCTCGCTGTGCAATATGTATCTGTTGCACAACCCTTGGTGTTGTTAGTGCTAAAAGGGATGCTTGCTGCGTCATAATTTCTGACCTTGATAATAACGCACTAGACACCACCACATCGTCCATCAAATATGAACCTGTTGTATATTCATTACTAAAACTTTCAATGATACTTGCTATTAATTCAACAGCGGCTGTTTGGGTATTCAAAAAAGCAACTCTCTCCCCATTAACAATTATAAGCCCGCCGGTAAGGTTGTAATCAAACCGCTGACTAATCATATTCACCATGGTGTCAAAGTTTACTGCATCGTCATTTCGTCTTACACGAACAGGCGTTGCGTAAATTTCTGATACAGGAAAAATTTCTGTGCTGTGATGGGTTTTAATGCGCTGCACAATGTGGGTTGCAAGATACTCGGGCTCTAACGCCCCTCTATCCCACCGCATTAACCCCAAATTTTCTCCGTCTACGTACACGTCAAAACCATTTGGGCGTGTTGCAAAACTAAACACAAAAAAACTAATTAAGCCTATCAAAATTATTGATAACATCAACAAAATTTCTCTATATCGTTTGACTTTTTTAAAGTTGCCAATACTGCCGCCAATACCTTTACCTATGCGTCCAAGCCCTTCAAAAAATTCAAGTGTATAGTCCTTTTTAATGGGGGCTTGCTTCATATTCCGTCTTTGGTTCACAATTATCACCCCAGTTCGCAAAAAGGGCAGGCAAAGCCCGCCCCTACGAAAATTAATAGTTAATTGGCTACTATAATAACAGAGTTTGCACGGTTATTATTGTTTTGCGCCGGCACCACCTGTACATTAGTGCCAATGCCAACCGAGTTTATATTTACAATTTGTCCGGTTACTGAATTAAAGAATACCGTTGAATTGTCAAAAGTAAATGTTCTTGTGTGGAAGTTTGCATCACGCACCACAATTTGGTTTCCAGTAATATTTTGAACCTGCCCAGAGAAGTTTGAGGAGCTTGAAGTCATTGATGTAAAGCCTATAATTTCTTGACTGTCAAACCAAAGGCGTACACTTGTGCCGATAATTATTTCACGCGGGTCTACCAAGCCATCCACCAAAAGATGCATGGAGTCTTCTTCCCCGTGCGACCCGCCATTTACAACAATAAAACTTTGGCTATTAGCACTTATAAATATACCACGAACATAAACGTCGATAGCAGTGCGAGGAACAGCACGAGCTTGAATTTGCGAAACTCTTCCATTTTCTGCCCAAAGGTCAATTTGGTCGCCTATACGAAGCTGGCGGGATGTAAGATTTCTTTGGTTGCCACGAGAAATGCTACTGCTTGAATCCACTATAAAATTGTGTGTATTACCATTTGCATCTTCAATAACAATGCTTGGGAAATTTGCACTTGTCCCAAAATTCTTTTCAATAAGTATGCCGCTGACTTGACGCACACGCTCTTCAAGGTTGATAATATAAACCGTATTGCCGTATGTATACGATACTACCAAATCACCCACAGCAATATTGCCAAATGTCGTTGGTGCGTTGTTGCGTGTTATTTGTGTATTTGTTACTAGTGCAAAGTCATTTATTTCTGTAATTATTTCATTGCGGGGGTTAATGCTTCTTGTTTCTATGCCCACTGTATTTGCAGTTTGGTTTATTCGTGCGACTGTTCCGTCAAGAACACGCATGTTGGCAACGGGCGGTATTTGACTATTATTGGTGGTGTTATTGTTATTGTTGTTGGCATTTCCACCGCCTTGGTTTCCTTGGTTGTTAGAATTATTTGCCCCAGTAGCATGTATGGACACAATTTCACCATTTGCTAAAACTGCTGTAAAAACCATATCGGCTTGAAGTTGTGCAAAAGTGGCGTTTTGGTTTGCCACAGTTATTATTGCATTATTCGCCACAGGATAAACACGGTTATTATGAGCTTGGTTTGCAGACTGCGTTAAAATAGAACGGATTGAGGGAAAAGTAGTAGCAATCGTTCCATTTATTGTTTCAACTGCTGGATTATTATTGTTTGTGTTGTTATTATTTGTGGTATTGCTGCTTGTGTTGCCGCCCAAAAGCGGAGAATTTTCGTGTTGCAAAGTTGAATGTATAAGCATTGCCATTGCGGCACGGTTGATATTGGAGCGTGGGTCTACAAAGCCATTTGAACCATTTAAAATACCCAAAGAGCGAAGGAAGTAAACATGCGGACGCATTGCAGGGGTTATAAGATGGTCGTCAGCAAACAGTGCGACACCTGTGGTTTGCATTGCCTGTTGCTCGCCGTCCAAAAAGCGGGTAAGATATACCGCAACTTCTTCACGGGTAATATTGCGGCGGGTTTCAAAGCCAGCAGACACGGTTATAAAGTTGTCCAAATCAGTCGGGTTTAAAATTCCTCTATATAACAAGAAGGCAATTTCACGGTTCATAGCGGAATTCCACAGTACAAATTGACCATCAAATGACTCTATCAAGCTACGGCGGGCTTCAAATACAGTGTCATAATAAGCCCTTTGTGCCACGGTGTGCTGCACGGGGTTAAATCCCAGCATACGAGCAAACATACGCATAGCATCAAATTTACTAATGGTTGCATTCGGATTAAAATTACCCGACGCATCACCCGTCATTATGCCTAGGTTTGTAACGGAAGAAATGGCTTCCTGCGCCCAGCTTAAGTTTGCACCAACATCTCTAAAACTTTGTGCTTGTACCGTTAGCGGTGCTGCCGCCAAAATAACAAGTAATGCCGCCGCAACAATTTTTCTAATTTTTCTCATCTTTTTGCCTCCTTGTAGCAATCATTTTAGTATCGCAGAACAACTCCAAATCACAATTCATG
>Ga0123352_10013179_pt1 | contig 13113 bp, 7 predicted proteins | sample TergutLab28metaG_FD_89700 | JGI IMG/M metagenome (GOLD analysis project Ga0123352, IMG submission 89700) | Labiotermes labralis P1 segment gut microbial communities from Petit-Saut dam, French Guiana - Lab288 P1 | ecosystem: Host-associated > Arthropoda: Insects > Digestive system > Gut ... | reverse complement strand
TGGACTGGATTGGGTTGGCCCAGGATAGAGATAGGTGGCGGACGCTTGTGAGTACGGTAATGAACCTTCGGGTTCCATGAAATGCGGGGAATTTCTTGACTAGCTGCAAACCAGTTAGCTTCTTAAGGAGGACTCTGCACCATGGAGTAAGTAAGTAAGTAAGTATAAAGTGAATTGCAGAGTACTTAAAATTGTGCTGCAAAAAACCTTCACACTGAAACCATGATTCCGTAAAATAAGTAAAGAGGTAAAGTTGGAACAATTTTTTTAAATAAAAAGACGAAACTGTAGGCCACACATGACAATATAACACGGCGTAAATGCTGAGTAACTATGGCTATAAACACACATTCAGAATGTGTAATAATAACTGTCTTTCCAAGGCAACAATGGTTACGCTAATACGCCTTAATGTTACATTATAGTACATTGCCCCTATTGTTTATGTATTACCTTCTGTTACCTGGGTATAGAAATGTAAAGACGAAAATACACAACCTAACAACTGTGCCTTCCCTTTACCTCTGCAAAGCTTAGGCCTTTATCACAGGGGGGGAAAAGAGACAGGGAATAGCTAAGAATATGAGCAGGAAATAGCGGTGTGTCGAAGCAGACAGAAAAATGAAGAATTTGAAGTATTATAATGGAAACCCCAGACCGAAATGGGAGAGACAAGTCCCTTGGAACATGGGAAATACAAACAATTCATGCAAAAATTGTATTCTAAATCCCGAAAAGAAGAGACCGTTTGGAATATTTATTTCATGAGAATAGAGTGCCACAAAAGACATTAAATAAAACGTGTCGCAGAGCATGGGCTAAATTTAGCTTAGACCCTGCGGAAGTAGACACCATTTCAAAGGCTATACCTTGGCAAAATGTAAATTAACAAGATCGTCCATGCTAAAATTTGTTCAATTTTCAATCTGATTGTGACAAACAAAGAAAGAGTGCAGCTACGTGCGAGTAATTCTCTATGCAAATACATAAATGTGATAGGAAATACTGTTTGTAATTTAACAATCAGAAAACTGGCGATATTGTGGAACTTTTGAGTTTACACACGAAAAATTCATGCATACAGGTAAAATAAAACAATTATACTTTTTCTAATAACTGCGCTGCCTATGAACTTACTGGAGAAAACTGCATAACGAGGAACTCCACGATCTGTATTGCTTGCCAAATTTTGCCATCGCGATAACACCAAGAAGAGTGCTGCAGGCATGTGACAAAAGAATTCTTGAGAGAAGACCTAAATAAAAGACACCACTTGGGAGCTACAGGTATAAAAGAAATGACAATATTAAAATGCATCTTTAAAAAAGTATGGGAGGGTGTGACCTGGGTTCGCAAAGAAAAGTGTTGGGCTCTTTTTAAAACTGTAATGAACTTTTTAGTTGCGTAAAGCGCAGAGATATTCTTGACCAACTCACGGGAAATATCCACTAAGAAGGTTTCCGTTATTCGGTATCAGCCGGGTACATAGGTGTCGTAAGTTTTTGTTACTGGCGTGTGTAACAGTGTGACTGAGGAATTGTGGTCTGTAACGGGCACCGTGTCCATGCTCCGGATGATGGGTGGACATGGAGCATGAGTGGAATTATGACTGTCAGAGACATATCGAACTAATAGGAGAAACCCATGTCGCAATGCCACGTTTCCCACACAGATATCCCTGGGGAAGAAATCGGCCCACTGGGGTAAGAATGCCGGCACCTAACAGCCTCATCAAACGCACTTACATTATTTCTATGCCTAATTCAGCACAAAGCCATGAAGTTGTACGGGAGAGTGACAATGTAGGTCCCCACATTTGAACTCAACACTGGATAAAACTGAATGTCCAGCTTCTCCCTGGGGAAAAGAAGCGCCATACCAACTAGATAAAAGTGGGTCGGCTCCAGAGCCAATTTGAATAATAATAATAATAGTTATTATTATTATTATTATAAAATATGCATGTCTCCTGTCACAGGCATTTCTTCCTGGTACTTCTCTTGAACCAGCGGTGATCCCCACCGCTCAGGCTTATTATTATTATTATTATTATTATTAAACTACTAACTGCAAAATGAGTTGTCACTCGGTGGCAGTAGTCCTTACACTAGTGCAGACAAAACAAATAAGAATAAATATACATAAACGAAACAATACAAAAAACACAGCACAAACAATACAAAACACAGTAAATACAAGTACACATATTACCAAAATACCAACACATTACAAAACCTACACATACACACACCCACACATTACAAAACAAGTTAAAATAAGCACAGTACAAGATACACCAAAATGAACTAGTTACAATATAATCAAGTACGCTCAGTATAAGATCCTTCTAATGTACATGGTGCGGGGGGAGGGGAAGGGAGGGGGAAAAACCCCCGTACATACTGACCGGAACAAGTGTGGTTCTTTCGTTGCTGGGTCCAGTAAGAAATCCAGCTTTAATAAATCTGTCAAACAGGCACAAAAAAAGGTGCTCATAAGGTGACTAAGGTAGAACTGGAAAAAGTCAAGGACAGAAGCAGGATACATGGAAACCACCTACAGTCATGTGTAAAATAAGATTCGTACAAAAGCCAACAGCCCAACTACCGGTACATGAAGTTTTGTTTCCAGTGTTGTCACGCCGTCATCCACAAAACATAGTCCCTTTTTGAAGACGACTGAAGAAACAGGACATTTGTAAATTGCTCTTCATCACCTGTCAAAATCTTCGTAACAATGTATAGTAACATTCTGTCAATATCTTCGTTGTCAATCACAAAAAAAAAGAACCTAAAAGCTGAGAAGGAACAAAGGAAAACCTACAGTGCTGCTATTTCCTCTGTGGGCCGCGAAATTTAGGATGTAATATTATAGCAGTGGGCCGGGAGAGCTCAGTCGGTATAGCAACTAGCTGGTTGGTACGAGGATTGAATCCCATTGCGGGTGATTTTTCTGCACCCGTCAATGTCGGCCCTCAGGCCCACCCAGGCTCCCGTAGTCATACGCGCGGGTAAAGCAAACGCGGCGTGGTGTTGACCACCCAATTCAATCTAGCGCCGAGGTTAAAGGAAATGTAGAGCTATATCTCTACTCCCGCTCTGTGCCAACATTGCAGGTTATAGGGTGAACTTTACCTTTGCATATACACCACAGCAGGTAAAAAAGAGTTATGAATACTTTCGTTTCAGGTAAATTCTACATACATAAACCTAGCACGCAGTAGGTATACTACTGTATTCACAATATAATCAATCCCCCCCATCGTTCATGGGTGGGTTTCCGTCTCCTTCCGTAGTGTTACCGACTCACAAACTTTTAAAATGTTCTAACTGATTACAACAAGGAGCACTGTGCCATGAACGAACACTTTCAGAACTTAACACTGTCGTGATATTGGGTGTAGGTGATCAACGCCACGCCCCGGCTGTTTGCCCACAGGAAAGAGCCCCAGTACTGATAGTACAAGAGGGGGTTTGAGCCCCAGGGCCGGTCTGGAAGGTCTCTTGCCACCCACAGGGGTTCGAAACCCGAACCGTCAAGCCTATAGAGTGTCGCTATACCAACCAGGCCAGGCCTGCTCAATCCTTCAAGTGGTGCGGGCAACTTTGCAAAGTTCGGGGACCGAGGTAGCACAGTGGTTAAGGTGCTGTGCTACACATCGGAAGGTCGCTGGTTCGATCCCAGATGGTGTCATTGGAAATTTTTCATTGACATAAAATCCTTCCGATCGCACAGTGGTCCTGGGGTCGACTCAGCCCTTAACAGAAATGAGTACCAGGAGTATTTCCTGGGGGTAAAAGCGGCCGGTGCGTAAGGCTGAAAACCTTACCACCATCCTGTGCCGTTGTTACGAAATCTGGGAACCTTAACTTCCTGGAATCCTCTGGGCACCCCGGGCCTGTAATGGGACTGCTTTGCCTTTTTACAGGGAGACCATCACATTATCGTGTACCAAGTGCCGATGTTAAGAACTGGTGGAGCTACACCCCACTACCCATACGCCGTCGTGGCCCGCATAAGAATATTATCTTGTGTTTATGTTATAATTCTGTTATGCATTCTGCTGTTACACGATCAACATGTGGGAGCTACTTAGTCTAATACTTATCTCTATTGCACTACCCTGAAGATGGACGCAGCAAATTCAGCTGTTTATCAATTTACTAGATCCGTATCTCAAAAGACTTCATTCTTCATCAACGCTATGCGAGAACCTCAAATCTGGCACACTTTTCTCTACTCATGCTACCGGAGGACACCTAAACTTCTCGGTAACCTACTGTCAGTAATGGGATAGAGTAGTCAGTCAGTACAGCGAATCGCTGCAGGCTAGACGGTCAGGGGTTAGGAACCCGCTAGGAGTCCGATTTTCCAAATTCATGCAGACGGGTACCGAGTTCCACCAAGTCTCCCATATAATTGGCACCGGCTCGCTGTCTCTGGGGTAAAGCCCTCTGTTCCGAAACGTCGGCACAGAAAATTTAGAAGCCGGGGATCGCCCACAAAAAAGAATACAACATTCAGAACAGGCGAAAGTTTGAGATCAAGAAAAAATATGTTAATTGAGAAGCTTGTAAAATTGGAAACCGGATGGAAACAACAAACACGACTCAGCATGAACAAAGATTTCTGAGATGGCTTGAGTCAGTTGAGGAAGATCTTAAAGATGGTGGGTGTGACGTGCTGGTGACGTAATTTGCAGGACCGAGAACAGTGGAGGGCAATTTTGGAAGAGGCTAATGTTCAACAAGGACTGAAATGACAGAAGATGAATACTAATACTACTACTACTAACAGTAATAATAATAAGAAGAAGAAGAAGACGACGAAGAGGCAGAAGAAGAAGAGGAAGAAGTTAATGTTAGAAGGAACACCACCCATGAAGATGGAACAAGCCTGTAATGCTTTAAATCATGTTTCTGATGAAGAAAGAAATGGCAATAATAATAATAATAATAATAATAATACATGTTTGTAAAATTACAAACCAACGCAACAAAGACCCTGTTACTGACAGCTTGATGCACGTAGTTTCGATTCCCGGCAGGATTGTTTGATTACAAATTGGTTCGGACCTCACTGTCCCGATGCACCTAGACCTTAATTAAGGGACCCTTTGTGCCCCATATCAATTTATGGGAGCCCTGTTGCTTTACTAAATTTCCAGATGGCCCCCAGACCTATACTCTAAATGTCCTCTGTCTCCAAGAAGAAGGAGCCCAGATACGCATATCTGAGTGAAGCCAAAGCTTCACACTCACAAAGAATGTGGGCTGAGGTTTCATCCTCTGCTCCACACCTCCTACACAATGGATTGTCTGACAGTCCCATTAGGTGAAGATGTCTCCTCAGGGTGTCATATCCAGTGAGAAGGCCAGTAACAGCCCTGAATTGTATCCTGTAAAAGGACAGAAACCTAAGCTTGGCACCCAGACAAGGTCCCAGAATTAGTTCTCGAGCCTCTCTTTGGGTGTCGCCAAGACCTCACCATCGTGACCAATGCTGGTTAACCAACCAACGACTAATCCTTCTTCGCATATCCTGTCTAGAGACTCCCCGGGCCGGCTCAGGTGCAAGAAACTCCAGAACAGAGCCGCCCATTGCGAGCTCGTCGGCGATCTCATTACCTCGTACTCCACCATGTCCAGGGATCCAGAACAGCCCCACCGCATCCCGGGTAGAGATATCGTTCAACGCCTTTTAGTACTGTTGGACCAATTGAGTCGTTGTTCTGACGGCCTGAAGAGCTTCCAAAGCCGCCTGACTATAAGAGCAGATACTCACATATTTTTTCTGGTGTTTTCTGAAATTGAATTTCATACACACGCCAAGATAGCATATATCTCGGCCTGAAAGTCTGTAACATACCTTCCTACAGAAAAGCTAAGCCTTCTTCCTATAGATTGCCCATAGACTCCGGCCCCGTTTGCTTCTCTCATCTTGGAATCATCTGTAAACCAGACGAGCCCTTTGACTGCAGGAGGAGAGCCAGTTCCTTTGGTCCAGTCTTCCCTAGCCAACATAGTAACCCCGTATTTGGGTTCAAAATTAAATCCTGGCCTCATAACTTCAACCTCCATATTAAATATGGGCTCTGACTGCTGAAGCCGTATCAAAATACTACTGTGTCCTCGATTGGGATGTAGGTAAGACCAACATCCCAGACACCAGAGACGTTCCCGGCAGGGACATATCTTTCTCTTTTCTCAAATAGCATGTCCAAACCGGCCGTGGAATCCAACCACTCCGAAACAGAATTGGTACAAGACAAAACGTTGCCTGGATAAAGCGACCGGAACGTGAAAGTGACCTCTCACATCCACATTCACACAGACTTACAATATGATGATTTTACTCGTATGTGGAACTTGGTCACTCGCCCTACATTGGAGCATCGTGGTGTGTGCAGACAGGGTGCTGAGGTAAACGTTTGGACCTAGAATAGAGGAACCAGTAAAATGATACACATCATTACATAAAGCAGGGCTAACCTACATGCGGCTCTAGAGGAAAATATTTGCAGCCCCCGATCACCTGAATAGTTGCAGTAATACAATTTAACAGACATGGTGTAAAAGCCTACAGAACATAATATGACAACTTTATTGGCAGAAAAAATGTTTAGAAGCTGTAACAAATCACTTTTAGTATAGCACATAGATAAACCGATCATTCTTTGTGTTCTGCCGATTTCAGTATTGCCTACTGCCGTCTCATTCAACTGCGCTTTTAGTAACCTAACTTACTGTTTTAAATAATGACTTTCTAGTTAATACAGTCCCCTCTTTTGCCATATACGTGTACACACGTGCGACCATCAGGAGGGTCCTTGACAAATTATGTGGACCTCCTATGGTTTGAAGTTGGCCAGCCGTGACATAATGTATGATTTCAAAATTTGCGGTCTGCACTTAACATTATTAGAGTATGAAATCAAGGGGATGGTGTGTGAGACGTGTAGCACGCATGGGAGAGAAGGGATATTCACACATTATTTCAGTCAGAAATTCTGAAAGAGTAATACCACTTGGAGAATTTGGTAATAAATTGGAGAATAATATTAAAATTAATGTTTAAATGAATGGATTTTTAGCGTGTGAAATATTTCAACCTGTTTCAAAATTGGGGTTTTCAGAACTTCGTAACAAATTTTACAGAGACCAGAAATTATTCTACTTTCAAAATTCCTTATGCCACGCTGCATGGCGTACATGAACAGAACGACTTTAGGCAAAGCGTGCTGCTGTGCTTTGAACTCGCAGACACTGAGTCGCTCTGTTCGGCCAGACACGAGCCATAACCATATTCTGAGTGAAACAGAGACAATGGGATCATCACCATTGAAGTTCAAGAACCTTGCGAAGTGAAAAAACTGGAGCGCACACACAGGAATGCACCTACTTGCCCACTGTCACCACCCCACAACCCGCACGTCATCGGTGTAGATTTGGTTGCCTAGCAACCAGTAAGGATATTAGGACCACCCAGTCTTTTGTTCCGTGTACACCCGAGCTTAAGCAGTCATTTTTTGTGCGTTATTTAACGATGTTGTCCACTGCTAAGGCTACACACAAATCTCCAAAACGTCCAGACCGGCTCTGGGGCCCACCCAATCGCCTATTCAATTAGTTTGTCAACTCTCTTCCATGGTTAAAGTGACAGGGACATAAAGTTTACCACTCACTTCCATCTAGTGCCGAGGTAAAGAATGAGTGGAGTTGTATCCCTACTCCTTCTACATAAATTTACAACTGTACTGATTTAGGTTTCCATTTACCGGCCCATATACAAACTCTTACACTGTCACTTTTAAATACTCAGTTTTTCGTTAATTACCGACACACATTTTTAACCACATTAAGACTTCTGTACAGTCTAACAAGCGCGCCTATATTTCATTCTGTTTTAAATTTGTAAAGGGTTATAAAATGGATTTTTCAACCCAAATTTCATTCCGGTGCAAGATATCATCGACGCCGACGCCTCTTAAACTCGCTTTCCCTCACATTAGCTTACCAACGACCATGGAGTAAAATCGTGCTTCAGACATTGACATTTCGTCAGTCAGGCAAAACACGACCCAAATTTTGTAGAAAAGACATGCTTACTGTCGTTTTCAGAAGAGTTTGCATTATCATCATCATCATCATCAAACGTCACGAGTTGGGCCTTAATAGACCTGCAAGACAACATAGCTTCTAGTTTCAGTCAACACAACCATATATTATTTTATTGTACCTTCATGACTGCAGGTTTCAGTCACGTGACCATCACCAGGCCATCTGTACAACACTTAAAACAAGGTAACATGCAGTGCAAATAGCACTAATGCAACATGGGATCCCATAAGACTTATAAATCTATTATAACATATTAAGAATAGTCTAAAATGAATGGTTTTATAGGTTGTGACTTATCAAAGTGTTTGTAATAATAAGCAAATTTTGGAAGCTGAAACGATTTTGGTATATATTATACATTTAAAAGCTTTTCTATTTAAGTAGGATAATGTTTTCTTATTTCAATATATGTATATGTTGTTATTCACAAGTTATTACACATGATGTAGAGCCAAGATGTTCGTTACGTTTGTCGTACACATAGAAATTCGGATGCTAAATGTTGATATTTCTTAGTATCTGTTTCGTATTTTATTTATGTCTGTGGATGTCTTATATGTGGGCCGGATAGCTCAGTCGGTGTAGCGACTGGCTACGGGCTGGAAGGTCCGGGGATCGAATCCCGGTGGAGGCGAGATTTTCCGCGCCTGTCCGGACCGGCCCTGAGGCACACCCACCCTCCTGTACAATGGGTACCGGGTCTTTCCCGCGGGTAAAGGGCGGCCGGGGCGTGACGCTGACCCCTCAGCCCCTTCTAGTGCCCTGGACAAGAAAGAGTAGAGCTATACCTCTACTCCACCTACGGGCCGTACAGCCTGTACAGAGCCTCATTGCCTGTACAAGGGTGCACTTTACCTTTTTATATATTATATGCGTCGGTGTAAACCGGAATTTGTATGTACCAAGGCAGTAGCTATTCTGAAATTGTAAATATTTGTATAGTTTATTTGTTTAATTCAATTTATTGTTTCAAAGGTCTTCCAAGCCGTCTTCGTCCACTCCATCTATAATTCAGCACTATTTTTGGCATCCTGTTGCTCTTTATTCTTGTTACATGTCGTAGCCAATTTGATTTGTATTTTCTTAGTTTCTGGTCAACTGGTTCTGCTTTCAAATCCTCCAAAATTCCTTAATTCCTTTTATTGGTCAAAACTTACATCTCGCTCTTCTTCCGAAAAATTTCTTCACTTCGCCATTGGTCTATACCCCGAGCCAGACTAAATTTCAAATTGTCAAATCCCACTTTTTCGAAAGTCATTTTACAATTAATTCCCCGTCTACCCTCATACTTAGCATGAGGCGTAATTTGCGTTTTGGCAGCAGAGTCTGTAAGCCGCTCTCTTCTTCCCCATGCGTGCCACATGCACCGTCCATCTCACCCTAATAATATTTGGTCACGCCGAACTGTAAGGTGAATTAAAATCCGACGGCAAGTGTTGGCATAGATTTGGAATTTTTGTAATATTCAAGGAACTGACGACTCAGCCAATATGACTCACAGGGGCATTGCCAGGACTCGAGGTCAGGCACAGCGACACTAGGCACTGGACAGTAACAGACAAGATAAGAATTTCTGTGCAAAACACGTGCACGCTACGTCATTGACTTGTACGTATTGTAGAAATTAGCTATTAGCAATTTCGTATAGTTAATTCGTTTGTCTAACAACACAGCAAGTACCTCGTACAATAGTGATGTTACAAGATACAAATTTACCTTCACACTTTTCATGTCCGTACATTAAGAATGTTGTTACTTGTGAGCTACTTGTTCTCAAAAGATCCCTACTGCTGTGCACAACTTCACTTATCTAACAGGAAGCGACTCAACTATACTCATCCACTAAATAACATAAACATAACATAATTTACTACAGTTTAACAAACATAAGACTTAAAATTTTGATGTTTTGTGACCACGAGACTCTATACAGTAAATTAAGTGTAACATTATTTGTATACAAATTGTATTATCGTTGATGATGATCATGGAGGTGACTGAAACATGTTGCTGAAGAGAAATATGGATAATACGTGATTGAGCATATTTATAAATGTGCATTTTTTTGTTTTTCACATAAAGTAAACAACAAATTTTCCTGTTGATTTTGTGGGTGCGAAACAGCGTCTCTCACGGTCAGGGGAGAAAATAAATTTAGAGTTGAGTTTGAAGGTTCTCAAAAAGGTAACAATGACGGTTTTAGTCTTCTGGGATATGACACAGTGCAGTGTTGTGGTACATAGATACTAATATTTGGTAAAAGCTTCCTGTCTCCTTCTTCAGAAGACCCCAAGAAGAGGCCTAAACCAACAACGGACTACGCTGAAGACGGATACAGCAAGCAGGTCTTAAACTTTGGTAAGTTTATACCAGTTTACATGGTTGATATGGCAGAAGACGTGAATCTGTTTTAGGGCTGCTCCAGAACGTGATGCTGCGGAGGATATTTCGAGCTATAGGAGAAGAAATTAACAGGAAGCTGCAGAGCTCTTCACAATGATGTGTTTCAGGATTTTCAGGCTTACTCGCGAAAATAATCACATCAATGAAAATGCAATTGGCGGGTGAGCATGAAGCATGCGTGGAAAAGGAGAAAAAACCATACAGGAATTAGGTGGCGAAACCTCAATGAAAGGGAACATTTGGTAGACACGCTTAGATGGAGAGATAATAATAAAATGGAGCTTAAACAAATAGGATTGGAATGTATGGACCAGATTGATCTGGGTCCGAATAGGGACCAGTGGGGGGGCTGCTCTAAACATGGCAATGCCATTTCAATTTTTGAAAATTTCAGGGGATGTTTTGTCCGAGTAAATGTCAGATTTGCTTCCCCACTGAGTTATTTATACGGAGATATGCGGTTCTCACAGTGGTGCTAAGAAATATTCAAGTCCTGTGGGTTGTTACGCCGTGTCGACTGGTAAATAGCTACAGACGTTTCGGAGAAGCATGCTGCCTCCATCTTCATGGTCCGGCTAATCCAAGAAGAGTTATCAGCTGACTTTTTTTTTACTTCGTCCACCCTCTGAATTTTTAATGACGCGCGATATTTCAGAAGCCGGCTCTGCCTCCATCTTCAGAAAAGGGCAGCACCTAGTCTGCTGGACCCCTCAGATACAGCGATTTGTTGATTAGGTGTTAGAACATGGATGAAAAGTTTCAGCATCAATGACATCTGTTTATATAGATTTTGCCGATGATTCATAGGGTCCTGATCATCATCGTCATCATCATCATATATCTTTCATGGAGTTGGGCCACTTGTTGACCTCTTCCGGTCTCACGTATCCAAAAGTCTCTACAAAGGTCTACCGTGATTCCTTCTGCCAGTTGGGGAGTAGTTTTTCGTTAACCTGGGTAATCTGTTTCGAGGCATTCTATTTACATGTTGTATCCAGCTTCTCTTGTATTCCAGTAATTTGTACAAAACTGGTGTTTTTTAACTCCTTTTTGACTCCTAAATGTAGCAATCCTACCCTGCTCTGGGCCCATAACCCATTCAGGGGAAATTTTAACTACTGGCAAGTCTCACGAAAAGAAGCCGGACAGATTTTCTTTGAGAACGATGTTTCCATGAAATATAGGTTTGTGTATTGAGGGGTTCAAAATTCATATCCTGACGATTTAAGGCTACTTCCTTTGTTATGGAAATTTGCTGCTAAGCACATTGCTTATGGAAATATCGATCCAAAGTGTACTTGGTTGACTTTTTACAACCGCGAAACGCTCTCACGAACGTGATGTATTATCTGTTACACTAAACCATCAGGGGTGTGCAGAAGGCTTTCATTGCTGGATGCAACATACGTGTCTTATGAGCTGGCAAAGAAGCTGACATTGTACTTTCCTCCTCATATAATTCGAAAAAAGGAGACGACTTTGACGACTGTGCTCTCCGGATCTTTTACATCTGTTACAATAAGTATGCTTCTGATGACCACACATTTGGCCAAAGTAAGTTTCAAAAATTCTGGGGCAGATTTTGGAATGAAACATTTAAGAATACCCCTATCTGACCGATTCACCTGACGTGGTTCACTGATACACAACTGTGTTTCTAACCACTGGCAATCAAAGAATAAGAGACTTGGCTTTCAAAATACGTGGTAAAAGCAATCCCTGCACAGGTCTGGACCGGCTCTGATGGCTCTAGGAGGTTCCCAGAATTTCTAGGCAAAAGGAACACGAAGATGGTAAGGGTGTCAGCCCTACGCACCGGCCGCATTAAACCGCCAGCAAATATTCCTGTACTCACATCTGTTAGAGGTTGAGTAGAACCCAGGACCACAGTACGGCCGGAAGGATTATGTCAGTAAAAATGACCACGTCGGTAATAAAACCCGCGAACTTATAGCGCAGTACCTCAACCGATTTCTCCACCAAGTACCCCTCAAAATATCTGAGCACTCCTTAACCTCACTAAGAAATTCAGAAAATTGCATTTCATGATATCTTATCTTATCTAACACAACTCCAGTATCGACAATGCGAATGTTTGAAATATCACTGTTCTTAGCTTACCTTACAACAAACACCAGATTTATAACAATAATGTATCACTTCAACACACACTTTCGTCTGCACATTGTTTGTCCTAAAATGAAGGCTACACGCTACAGACACAAACACGCCAGATGGCAGCACCGATCACAACGCCATCAATAACGTAGTTACGTATTTTTCCTCCAGCACATTACTTTTACCCGAACTTAAAATATTTCTCTGTCTGATGTGAATATCACATGAAACACTGATTATTTCCCATTACAGCATTAACTCTTCCCCTGGGGGATAAAGCGAACGGGGCGTGAAGTTGACTATTTACCTCCATCTAGTGCCCCGGTCTACAAGACTGTGGCTATACTTCAAGGGGCGGACCAATACCCTGGCCACCTCGAAGCCCAGATCTCTCTCCACTTGATTTTTTCCTGTGGGGGTACATTAAGAACATTGTGTATGCTGAGAAGATAAGGAATATCCAGCACCTGCA
>Ga0123352_10013178_pt1 | contig 13114 bp, 4 predicted proteins | sample TergutLab28metaG_FD_89700 | JGI IMG/M metagenome (GOLD analysis project Ga0123352, IMG submission 89700) | Labiotermes labralis P1 segment gut microbial communities from Petit-Saut dam, French Guiana - Lab288 P1 | ecosystem: Host-associated > Arthropoda: Insects > Digestive system > Gut ... | reverse complement strand
TCCCTTTTCATTATCACGGATTATAATGTCTGGTTTGTTGTTGGGGATAGTTCTGTCAGTTTGTACTTGTTGATTCCACAATATGGTTACCTTGCCTCCTTGACTTGTTTCTAATGATTTTGGCACATGTTCATACCAGTACTTTTTATACTAGTGTTTTATTATTATTATTGCAAATTTTAAGTCTGTTTATCAGTATTTATACCTACGCATAAAATATGTTCATATAATGCTTCATGTTTTTTTTTATGTGTTTCGGTAAAGGAATTATTCTGTTAATATGCGTCAGACTTTAGTTGCCGGATTGCCGGCTAGAAATCAGTATTCGGAAGGTCGTGCGACCGACCACCTCGACACAGGTTTCTCTTGGTTTCCCTGTGTCTATAAGCAAATGCTGAGATGGTTCCCAACATTCCAAGTTGCCACTACATGCTTCTCATGTAGCCCTCCCGAATTAAATTTCTTAGATTCTTATTTCATATTTATGTACATGTATAATAACCACTGCCACCGGATGAGAGCCCATTTACAGTTTATTATTACTATTATTATTATTATTATTATTATTATTATTATATGCATATTTTTTATCATATGTATACAGGATATATCTAAAATGCTTGCCCAAATTCAGGAGGAAGTTCCACCCGCACTGAAAAAGGGGAAAAAGTTTATGTCAATATTTGTTCGCGAACAGTTTTCGAAGTGCAGGCCCCCACGTCCACCCGACCTCAGTCTTGAAAGAGATTTTTATTTGGGTGACACTTAACACCCCTCGTGCATTTGGCTCCAAATAAGAAAAAAAAGAAGCAATTCACAGTTGAACTTGTAGTGTCTCTCAAACTATAGGCAACCGCCCCAGGACTTTCGGAACGTTGCGACCGTACAGACGTGTCCAAGCGTGCGTTGTTGCTGGTGTCGGACATTCTGAGCGTGTGCTGTAAATTTTTTACTTGATAAACAATTCAAACTCGGCATTTATTAATCTGGGAACGTGTCCTGCACGTGTATTAAGACACCACTAATTAAAATTTTTGCATAATTAATATATTTATTGTTGAGTGTAACCTTTCAATTAAGCTCAAAAACCAATCATTTTGGAACATTGGTGTATATGAACATTTTTCTTTGTTTTTGCCCGAAGAATTCACCCTGGAAGTTCGTTGAATTATTTTAAATACGCCCTGTATATATATATATATATATATATATATACAGAGTGTATCTAAAATAATTCAATTGAATAATTTTAAATACACCCTGTATATATGTATATATATATAAAGGGTGTATCTAAAATAACTCTATTGAATTATTTTAAATACACCCCTATGATTCAATTATTTTAGATACACCCTGTATATATACAGGGTGTATCTAAAATAATTCAACACCTTATATATATGGCACCTCCATGTATATGCAAAGTGTATCTAAAATAACTCAATTCAATTATTTTAAATACACCCCGTATAATTCAATTATTTTAGATACACCCTGAATATATACAGGGTGTATCTAAAATAATTCAACACACTATATATATATATGGCACCTCCATGTATATGCAGGGTGTATCTAAAATAACTCAATTGAATTATTTTAAATACACCCCGTATAATTCAGTTATTTTAGATACACCCTTTATATACACAGGGTGTATCTAAAATAATTCAACAAACTATATATTTGGCACCTGCATTTATATACAGGCTGTATCTAAAATAATTCAACAAACTATATATTTGGCACCTGTATGTATATACAGGGTGTACCTAAAATAATTCAACAATCACTCTCTCTCTCTCTCTCTCCCTCTAAATATATATATGCAGGTGCCATGTGGTTTACGCTGTTAAACTGGTAAAGTAAACACTACAATCCATTCACCTTTTACTTTTTGCTTTCTAGTTACCTCGATTTTAATCGAAGATGTTGGCAGTGTGTTAGTGTCTTAACATTGCCGTCTGTTATGTAAGCTATAATTATGTTCCTTCCCGCACCTCTTCGTATGGAAAGCCAGAGCAATTCTATATTCCACTACAGAAGGAACACGTTGTGGCATACGGAGAGACAAAACCTAAAGGATAATTTACCCCCAAATATTTAAGCTCGCAAAATCCTCTACCACTGCGGCGCGGTTAATGATATTGGCCTGTAGATAAAGTGCTGGTATCCTGATTATGTTGGTACTAACTTGCAAGAAAATGATGTAATTAGAAATAATTTATTTACGATATTCAACTCCCAAAATTTTATGCGCTGAGGGTGAAAATCCTAAGCGTTTGTAAATAAAGAACAAATCGAAAATAGAATTGCGCTGTTGTGGTTTATTATGCAGCGAGTACTGGTAATTTAGTACCGACGTTTCGGGACTACCTATCGGTCCCATCTTCAAGGGCCAAGAATCCAAGTACGAATTCAAACGGTACCGCTTCATTTCTCGTAACTGTTACTTTAAACTTCCGTGCCTTTCCTTGCTGCTTCTGGCGTAATGCTTGCGTAGACAGACACTGTCACATAGACAGACACTGTCACACAGGCAGACACTGTCACATAGACAGACACTGTCACGTGGACAGACACTGTCACATAGACACTGTCGCACAGACAGGCACTGTCACGCAGACGGACACTGTCACGCAGACAGACACTGTTACAGACAGACACTGTCCCAGGCAGACACTGTCCTAGGCAGACACTGTCACATAACTTCACTTGCTTAAGTAACGATCCCAGTGGTAGAGCATCTTGCCTGAACAGTTAACATTTACTGATATGTTTAAAATCTCGTTATTCTCTCCCCCCCCCCCTTTCCGTGGTCCGGTTCGGTGTTAGCCAAACTCGGAACTAGCTACGGGTTTAATCCACTTTCTGCTGTCTGTTGTCTGACTGACTGACGGACAGGGAACACCTCTCCTAGCCAGCCTAAAGATAAGGCAATTGGGAGGAAATTTGCAGCATTTGTGGATTCCAAAAGCCGAGGATAAAAAAAAAGGTAAAGCTATCCCATTACAGGCCCGGAGTGGCCCAGAGGGTTCCAGGAAGTTAAGGTTCCCAGATTTCATGACAACGGCACAGGATGGTGGTACGGTTGTCAGCCTTACGCACCGGCCGCCTTTACCCCCAGGAAATGCTCCTGGTACTCATTTCTGTTAGAGGCTTAGTCGACCCCAGGACCATAATGCGATAGGAAGGATTTTATATCAATGAAAAATCCACTGACACCAGCTGGGATCGAACCAGCGACCTTTCGATTTGTAGCACAGCACCTTAACCACTGTGCCACCGCGGTAAAAGAGGTCCACATAAACTACCGCTGCGCTGAACCAGTCCAAAGAATTTCTCATCTAATTTAATTTCAATATCTTCCTCCTCCTCCCCCGCCATATATACCCACATCTTGAACCCCCCTATCTCTTGCCATACAAAGTGTTGGAATCAAAATATTATGTTTTGATGATTCAAGTCTTCTGTGACGTCACAGTGTGTCGTCAGGTAAATTGTTTTCTGAACTTTCGATGGATCGTCTTGCCTTTAGCTTTAGGGTCAAGCTGCTTGATAGTGGACTGCGTGACCATCAGGAAGAAGGCACCAGGATCCTTCGAACCGATAAACCAGTCCACACGGCATAACATTTCAGACAATTCGAATTTTCATTATCACTGCTGACAGAACCTTAAAGTTCATATACGTGTAGTCCTCTCAATTCATTCTCCCGCACCTCCATTACTGCTAACTGTTTAACTCATCCCAACCTCCTGGATTCAAACGCTTGATGACGTAACTTATAAAAATATTAGACTCTTGTGTTCAACCGTCCTAATAATATAATTTGTGGAGGTACTTGTTACGTATTTTTCTCAATTATTTTAATATTTAATTTCCCCCTTAAGTCCAGGTGACCTTGAAATTTTCAGGTCCATAAAATTCTCGTTGAGTATGAGAAACCAAGTTTTGAACACATACAAATGTAAAAGATATTTTAATATCAAAACGCTGGAAGAGATTTGAAGTATATGTTAATATGTTAATATTTGTGGGTTAATTATTTGTTTATATTATTTCTTTCTGAAAATACGAGGCAAAGCTAAACAGCATTTTGGGGGGGACCGTGAAGTCACCCCCAAAACAAAGACTCATATTTATAATGCAATAGTTAAAAGCACAATTACATATGCAGCTGAAACATGGCGTTTAAAAGCAAAAACGGTAGCAAAACTAAATTCGACAGAAATGGACTTTTGGCGACGCTCGGCTCAAATTTCCAGGAAGGACAAAATTAGGAATACTATTATTAAACAAAAAATGAATGTAACAAGGTCTGTTTTAGATGATATTAAGACTAAACAACTAAAATGGTATGGACATGTTCAGAGAATGGAAGAGGTGAGACTACCAAAAGAAGTTATGAAATGGAGCCCACCAGGAAGAAGAAAACAAGGAAGACCTAAACTTACCTGGGCGGAAGGGATTAGAGGACTGATGGGAGAAAAGGGATTAATGGAGGAAGACTGGAATGACAGAGGCAGCTGGAGGAAGAAGATAATATAATTATGAAATGGGCGCAGGAAGATGTGGAAATATTTCACAACCTGCTAAATAAACAAATAAATACGAGGCAAATAAATGCATACAGGGTAAACTTGACGGAAAGAGTCCACTTGGAAGACCTAGGCGTATGTGGTAGGGTCATATTAAAATGGAATGGAGATGTTCAAAGAATGGAAGAGGGGAGATTACCAAAAGAAGTTATGAAATGAAGCCCACTAGGAAGAAGAAAACGAGGTAGACCTAAAGCTACCTGGGCGGAAGGGATTAGATGACTGATGGGAGAAAAGGGATTAATGGAGGAAGACTGGAATGACCGAGGCAACTGGAGGAAGAAGATAATATAATTGTCAGATGGGCGCAGGAAGTTGTGGAAACATTGTGCAACCTGGTAAATAAACAAATAAATAAATACGGGACAAATATCGATAAAGTAAATGCAAATGTATTTCTAAGAGAACGATAGCTCTAAGTGCACCAAAATATTACTGTCTCTTTTTATTATTAGCATCACGTTCATTGTTTACACATTCCGTGACTCAAACACCGACATGTAGCATTCCTCGTCAGAAATTAACAGAGATTTCACGCTCGCGGTTACATGCATTCCGCCCGCCTCCTCCGTTCTTTCTGTTATTATATCCGGGTTCAGGATAAAAATTCGAGCAACTCTCATGTCAAAATGCGATCAAGGCAGAACGGGGCGGGTGGGAGGACAGGCGACAGAATCTTAACATTTCGTTGTCACGTGTTACTGCGCTAAGAACTGACGGAGGTACACTCACAAACAGTGAGTGACTTGTGTCTCGAGTGAGTATGTAGCAGCAATCACGTCGGTCGGCTGCTATCAGATAAGACACAACGGGGGCGCTACTATGCTCTGTTCGTTTGCGACTTCGCTTCTCCTAAACAGGAACTTTATCTCAGTATCTTGAATGAAAAATCAAGTCGGTCCTATTTAATAACTAAGTGTTCTGACAATGGCCTCCTGCTACCGGCCAGTTCACTGGCATCAGAATCTGAGATAAAATATGCAATCAAACAGCACGAGTGAAATCTGCTTACTGAGATTCGACAAGAACAAATTGAAATTTGTAAAGTGTTTGCCCTTAAAATGAGCAGGTATGAGAGCACAAAACATGGACCACAACGTACGGATCAGTTCCGACGTCACCACAGCCTAACAGTTGTTTGACAGACACTGGTCCTTATCCCGACTTTTGGCCTAAAGTAAGGTTTTAAGCAGTAACAAGCAGTGTTAGAAATACTTGGTCTTAGAAAATCTTGTGTTAGGAGCAACTATTCATAGAAAAACTTCTTTTTAGAAGCATCTAGCTCAGAAAGACTTAGTGTTTAGATGTAATTAACGCCAGAATCACCTAATGTTAGAAACACTTGGTGTTAGAAGAACCTAGTGATAGAAGCGCCTAGCGTTATAATCTGGTGTTAGAAGAACATAGTGTTAGAAGCGTCTAGTGTTAGAAGAAGCTAGCGTTAGAATAACTTAGTGCTAGAAGAACCTAGTGTTAGAAGCGCCTAATGTTAGAACTTAGCGTTAGAAGAATTTAGTGCTACAAGTAATTAGCGTTGGAAGAACCTAGTGTTAGAAGAATTTACCGTTACAATGACTTAGTGCTAGAAGAACCTAGTGTTAGATACATCTATTGTGAGAAGAACCTGGCTTTAGAAGAACTTAGTGGTAGAAGAACCTAGCGTTAGAAGAACCTATTGTTAGAAGCACCTAGTGTTTCTTCTGCAGTTCTCCATTTTTTCCTACCTAATATCTTTACATCAATTTTAGTGTCACATTCTTAAATAATCCAGTCGCATGAGTTTGGTCATTTAGGTTGTGTCATCATTAACATCATTATCATCATTATCACCACCATTCAACAAACTCATCAATACGCCAGTCTCAGTTTATTGGAGATATTTGCTCTTATCTCCTTCGAAATCCTTCCGATGTAGTGGCAGGCATATTTCGGTTTAGTGGAAGATCCATATTAGACATGATTCGTTATAACGAACCAGACCACTGATCTCTCACTCACTCAGTTACTCACTCACTCACTCACTCACTCACTCCAAGCAGCAGAGCCCTTGAGAAGCTAACCGGTTCTCAGCTAGTCAAGAAATTCCCCGCATTTTGTGCAACCCAAATGTTCATTACCGCATTCACAAGTGCCCGCCACCTGTCACTATCCTGAGCCAAATCAATCCAGTCCATGCCACCACATCCCACTTCCCGAAAATCCATATTAATATCATCCTCCCATCGACGCCTGGGTCTTCCAAATTGGCTCTTTCCCTCAGGTTTCCCCCTGTATACACCATTACTCTCCCCATACGTGCTACATGCCCTGCCTATCTCATTTTTCTTGATTAGATCCCACGAATAATACCAGACCACGTATATATGTGTGTTTGTATGATACGGAGTTCTGACATCCAAATTCTGAAACCGAATGTTCCAAATAAGGGCCCCGGACCGAACCCCACATCCTACCATTCGGCAGCTATCTGTAAAGCTGCACTGAACACATCGAAATGCTCTCTTTTCCCTTTACGTTCCGCCCGTTGCTGGCGGCTACTCGGATGCAAGGGCTGCAACACTAATCAGTGTCATGATTAATTGTGGCTGTTACTGTTGCTTCACGTCAGAAACCTCGGCTGACAACCCGCCGACCAGCCAGATGGGTTCAGAAGATCAGGGGCATCTTGTAGTGAAAGGGGGGTTGATTATTGGGGCCCCTTCACCACAGGAATCCGCGCGACGCGGTCTTAAAATTACGTTCCTTGCACGTGTCTTCATCTGTTTCCCATTTTGAAACACTGATTACCAACAGCCCAACCCCCAGTATTAGGAGGAGCGAAATAAATGACACCGAACGCTGTCTGCCCTCTACAGGGTGGAAAAAGAAATAAGGAAACCTAAATACCGAGTTTTCTGTGATATTTGGTTCTAGCCTCTGCCTGGCCACTTTCAGAGAGAGTTTCATCTGCCCTCTACAGGGTGGAAAAAGGAACAAGGAAACCTAAATACCGAGTTTTCTGTGATATTTGGTTCTAGCCTCTGCCTGGCCACTTTCAGAGAGAGTTTCATCTGCCCTCTACAGGGTGGAAAAAGAAACAAGGAAACCTAAATACCGAGTTTTCTGTGATATTTGGTTCTAGCCTCTGCCTGGCCACTTTCAGAGAGAATTGAAACTTGTGTCGATGTGGAAATTTGGTGTTTGGAATCGGGGCGGTTATACTGTCTTGCGAAATTTCTGCCCTCTACAGAGTGGAAAAAGAAACAAGGAAACCTAAATACCGAGTTTTCTGTGATATTTGGTTCTAGCCTCTGCCTGGCCACTTTCAGATAGAATTGAAACTTGTGTCGATGTGGAAATTTGGTGTTTGGAATCGGGGCGGTTATACTCTCATGCGAAATTTCTGCCCTCTACAGAGTGGAAAAAGAAAAAAGGAAACCTAAATACCGAGTTTTCTGTGATATTTGGTTCTAGCCTCTGCCTGGCCACTTTCGGATAGAACTGAAACTTGTGTCGGTGTGGAAATTTGGTGTTTGAAATCGGGGCGGTTATACTGTCTTGCGATATTTCTGGGTCTAAAAGCGTTTTCGATTAAGATTCAAGTCTTCTGGGATGTTACGCCGTGTTGACTGGTACATGCTTATCGACAATAATATACAAATGACCAACAAAATGAACTTAAGTGTTCATGACGTATTTTAATCGTACTTTTGTCACCTACATGTTTCGGCCATCTTCAGGCTAAAATTATTACAAGAAACCTTGTATTCTTGAAATAATTTCATCCTGAAGATGGCCGCAAACATTTCCGAGCGGGACCATTACAGTCACGAATACAAGATAAAACAAGATTTTTGTAGTTCCTTTGCTTTCCACGGATCAAATTTTCTATTCGTTTAGGTGCAGGACAGCACATACAGGGTTATTCGAAATGATTGCCGTGGGTTTTAACAACTTGTCATAAACAATACACTTGAGGTAGCAGTATGTAGTTGCACCGATGGATCTAGAAATTCTCGAAGCTTTCTTTTATGATGTGCGGTGTACAGTAGTTATGCATTTCTCCGCTTGGTGCGCAGTTTACTAAGATGGCGGCGAACGGCAGTGAGAAGGCGTTTTGTGTGCCTACATTTCATTATCGTGTTGATGTTTGTAGAATCACAAACGGTGCACATATAGAGCACCTGTAAGGTATGTAACAAAAACTTGGAGTGTTGTTCTATTAAATAAAAAATACATATATTGCTATTTCAAGTGTATTGTGTATGACAAGTTGTTAAAACCCCGACAATCATTTCGAATAACCCTGCATTTCCCAAGCACCGTGTACTTGACGAGTTCTTTTTCCTTCTGTTACAGTTTTCTCTCTCACCATTTATGTTTACTTGTTGAACATATTTTACGCAGCCTGTGATCAACATTTTTAAAGTATCTGTACTGAATATATCGAACCACATGCTCTTGCCTAACAACCCAAGAATAAGTACAATTATAAATACTTGCAGATACGGTAACCACGTTATACAGAATGTCCATTTTATCGTGTCCCCCGAGTACGGCTGCATTATTGCGCAGGAAGCCTGCACCGGCCGTGAATTTGGAGCACTTATCTCGAATTTTCAACGAATTAAGCGAAGTTGAATCGATTCCAAAAATCCCCCGGTTGGACGCACAATTCCTATTCGATAAAGGTTCCATGACACGACACGATAAAATCGACGTCCTGTATCAAGAAACTTTAATATTGCGCTGGTGACTATTTTTCCTTCATAATAAATTTAATAATACCAAATTTTCACGACCTTCCGAATTTTATACATGGAATATGTGCACTAAACCTAGCAGAATTTTCACACGTACGAATTTCGCCCTGTCAATACTCAGACCACAATCCTGTGTATCAGCTTACAGGGCTCACTCGATATTTCTAACACATGTGCGGAGATTAGTTTCTGTTTCAGCTCGCCACTGTAGCTGTCTGACAAACCTCAAATCCAAAGGGTTGTGTAAAAGGGGGGTGTGTCGTTAGGTTACTCTATTGGGATGGAAAACACGTGTTTCGAAAGACATTCTGGTGCCTTATTGACTCTGAACGAATAGGCAGTGGCCCCTAATTTTAATTTTTTTTTTTTCCATAGCTGTTGAGAGAAAAATAATCAGTTTTTAGTTGTCTGAACCTGATGGGGCATCTTTTTCTTAATTATGCATCCCGTCTTGTCGAATCTATAAAATAAGGCATAAAGAAATAACCACCGAACACAACTCTATATAGAGTATTGATACAGCAACATATTTCGACTCTATGGAGGTCGTCAGCAGGTTGGCTTTTGGAACACGTTAGAAGAATTATCAAAGTTTTATTTATTCACCAACTGATGCACCTGTGAGTTGTCTTAAAAAAAACCGTATTAAAATTTACATTAAAACAGCTCCGACATGTTTCGGTGTTACAGTTACACCATCATCAGGGGGCGCATTAATTTGTGCTTACTAAAGTTACAGTTGTTAAAATAGTCCATTAAAATACATCGGTGTGTGGTTAAAACTGTGGTAACGTATATTGAGTCTGTATGGATAACAGCGAGTAAAATAATGTAATTATAGAATTTAATATATATATATATATATATATATATATATATTAGAAAAAATATATATCTTGTATTGTGTAAATAAGATTTCTAATCTTACAAACATATTCAAAATTACAGTTTTTCTTTAATACATTAGATTTTCGTAATTAAATAGGGTGATAATTTAATTGTTAAAATCGTTTTAAAAAATGGCAGACGTCGGTGGTGGCTGAGGGTGGTTGATTGTTACATAATGCCTTATTCAATGTCGGGTACTGTGTGGTGCTTTCATATTTGGTGATGTATCATGGTGCCAAAGTCTTAGGTCACTCAGGCGGTGTTTGTCCTGTTCACATCTTGGCTTACGGACTACCAATATATTAGAAAAATACTGGAATTGTAAATATATTAGAAAATTGTAAATATATTAGAAAGAGACTGGAATTGTAAATATATTAGAAAATTGTAAATATATTAGAAAAATACTGGAATTGTAAATATATTAGAAAATTGTAAATATATTAGAAAGAGACTGGAATTGTAAATATATTAGAAAATTCTAAATATATTAGAAAGTTGTACATATATTAGAAAAGACTGGAATTGTAAATATATTAGAAAATTGTATATATATTAGAAAAAGAATGGAATTGTAAATATATTAGAAAATTGTAAATATATTAGAAAAAGACTGGACTTGTAAAAATATTTAGAAAATTGTAAATATATTAGAAAAAGACTGGAATTGTAAATATATTAGAAAATTGTAAATATGTGAGAAAAAGACAAGAAATGTAAATATATTAGAAAATTCTAAATATATTAGAAAGTTGTACATATATTAGAAAAAGACTGGAATTGTAAATATATTAGAAAATTGTAAATATATTAGAAAAAGACTGGAATTGTAAATATATTAGAAAACTGTAAATATATTAGAAAAAGACTAGAAATGTAAATATATTAGAAATTTTTAAATACATTATAAAATTGTAAATATATTGGAAAAAGAATCGAATTGTAAATATATTAGAAAATTGTAAATATATTAGAAAAAGACTGGAATTGTAAATATATTAGAAAATTGTAAATATATTAGAAAAAGACTGGAAATGTAAATATATTAGAAAATTGTAAATATATTATAAACTTGTAAATATATTTAAAAAGACTCGAATTGTAAATATATTAGAAAATGGTAGATATATTAGAAAAAGACTGGAATTGTAAATATATCTCTAAGAATTGAGATATTACTTCCACATTGCAGTATGTATACTTCCTTCAATATGTTCCAAAAACCAGGCTGATGGCGACCCCAATAATGTCGAAACATGTACCTGTATCAATTTCTTATAAAGTTGTGTTCGTTGGTTATTTGTTTACACAGGATGGGGAAGCAGAACCGAGTTATGTAAGGAAGACATGAGTATCGAATTCAGGGAAAAATAATTCGAAATTAGTTATATGGTGACTCCATTTGAAATATGATGGCACACGGTGATGCACGGGAGGGGAAGTGAAGGGGAAACTGGCGAGTGGAGTGAGTAGCCAGTACCCTTCACACTACCTCGGAACATGGTGCATCCACCATTACTACCGCTGATGCGCACACCTCGGCTGCCAGTAGTCGACTGAACTGACGCCCCCCGGCCGATTTAAATGGACTCGTCCGTTTCGCCTAAAGACGAAATCTAGTTTCTGCGCGTTTGCCATCACATTTCAACTGGCCTCGACAGAGTCGGCGGCGGTTTTCATACAGATAAGCTGACTTCCTCAAAGCTGGTTTAAGGTAAATGAGACATCATTAGTGTCACACTCTTGGATCTGAAGATGGAGTTACAGTAGTCTCCCGAAACGTCGTGAATGAGATATCATTAGTATGACACTCCGGGATCTGAAGATGAATGAGACATCATTAGTATCACATTCCTGGATCTGAAGATGGAGTTACAACAGTCTCCCGAAACGTCGTGAATCAGGCATCATTAGTATGACACTCCGGGATCTGAAGATGGTGTTACAATAGTCTCCCGAAACGTCGTGAATGAGACATCATTAGTATCGCACTCTTGGATCTGAAGATGGTGTTACAGTAGTCTCCCGAAACGTCGTAAATGACGTAATTAGTATACACTCGGGGATCTGAAGATGGAGTTACAGTAGTCTCCCGAAACTTCGTGAATCAGACATCATTAGTGTGACACTCCGGGATCTGAAGATGGAGTTATAGTAGTCTCCCGAAACGTCGTGAATGAGACATCATTAGTATGACACTTCAGGATCTGAAGATGGTGTTACAATAGTCTCCCGAAACGTCGTTAAATCAGACACCAGTTAATGCTCAACGTGCTGCTAGTGAAACATGACAACTATTGTCCATAGACCTTTAGATTATCAATAATTCAAACTTTAATCATAAAACATATTTAAATTTACCCACAGACACGTGTCCACTCGTCTGTAAGAATTGCTACCTTGAGCGTACTACGTTATTTCCTGAAATACATTTTTCATTTATGTTTATTCGATTTCCGCGCTCTAACCATGTCTATTTCAAACCGCGACCTCTGACGGATATCGTATCCAAATGACACACGAACGGATATACAGAACTTACATAACGGTAACTGATAGTTCTGAGGTGAGACTCCCCGTTGTGTTAATCAGATCACAAATATTGCAGACGTACAACCAAAACACAACTATATTTGTTACAGCAACACGTTTTAAACTTAGCTATCAACAACTACGTGTTTCGGCCTCTATTGTACAGTTACTTTATAACAAGAAGGAGTACAACCTGAAGATGGCCAATATACAGGTCGAAACATTTACTTATTGAAAGCCAAGTGTACAGCTTGTATCTGTAATAAATACAGTTGTGTTTTGTCCGTACGTCTGCCATATTTTTGGTAACTGATAGGTCTGAACACTGCGGTGGGGGGGGGGGGGGGG
>Ga0123352_10013175_pt1 | contig 13115 bp, 17 predicted proteins | sample TergutLab28metaG_FD_89700 | JGI IMG/M metagenome (GOLD analysis project Ga0123352, IMG submission 89700) | Labiotermes labralis P1 segment gut microbial communities from Petit-Saut dam, French Guiana - Lab288 P1 | ecosystem: Host-associated > Arthropoda: Insects > Digestive system > Gut ... | reverse complement strand
TGAAACAAACTGCATTTTGGAGAGAAAAAACTGAGATTATATACCATGTTTAAAATATTCAGTGCATATATTTGTTGAATAAACATATAAAATGCAACTTTAGAGGTTATCGGTGCGGTACGACCAGTATAGTTGACATTAGCGGTCAAAAGGTTAATATAAATAACACCTGTGTACTCTGTGGTCAGAAATTGGAAATTTTTAAATGTTAAAACAGGTGGTATATAAAGTAACCACTATGATTTAAAGGGCTAAAGAAACCACTTCTCACATCACGATCGGAAAGGAAAGTGAAGAAAACGCAAGAGAATAATTGCTGAGTCAGCTGCTTTGATGTTACTGGATTTTTCGTTCACTCTATACCTTTATATAACTGCGTCGCACAAATGCAAGTAATGGGTAGGCAGGCAATGAGAACGACGCAGTGTACATATTGCAAAGTAAGTGTAGTGTGAATAAATTATTAGATACATAAAAATGTGTAAATATTGCAAAATAAGTGCAGAATGGTGAAATGTGTAAAGACGTAACAAGTAAACAAAGATTAACATAATTTTGCGTAATTTTAGATGGAAAAGACAACTTCTGATGAAATGTAATTAAATTAAAAAATTGAAAAGTTAAATTAGGGAAATATTTGGATAGAAGAAGAGGAAAATATGAATTTTAAAATTTGTTTGGAGATTCTGCTGTACAGATGCATACGGGAATAGGTAAAACTGCACGGGTAGAATACAGATGGGCAGAGGGTATAGGTAGAGCTCAAATGGAAGAATATATATGGGCACAGGGAATAGCTGAACGGGAAGAATATAGATGGGCACAGGGAATATGTAGAGCTGTAGGGGAAGAATATAGATGGGTACAGGGATTAGGTAGAGCTGAACGGGAAGAATATAGATGGGCACAGGGAATATGTAGAGCTGTAGGGGAAGAAGATAGATGGGTACAGGGATTAGGTAGAGCTGAACGGGAAGAATTTAGGTGGGCACAGGGTATAGGTAGAGCAGATAGGGAAGAATATAGATGGGAATAGGGTATAGGTAGAGCTCAAAGATTAGAATAAAGATGGGCACAGGGAATAGGTAGGGCTGCAGGGGAAGAAAATAGATGGGTACATGGAATAGGTAGAGCTGAACGAGAAGAATATAGATGGGTACAGGTAATAGGTAGAGCTGTATGGGAAGAATACAGATGGGTAAAGGGATTAGGTAGAGCTGAATGGGAAGAAAATAGTTGGGCAGAGAGAATAAGTACAGCTCTAGGGGAAGAATATAGATGGGCACAGAGAATAGATAGAGAAGTAGGGGAAGAATATAGATGGGTACAGGGAATAGGTAGAGCTGTAGGGGAATAATATAGATAGGCAGAGGTAATAGGCAGAGCTGTGCGGGAAGAACGTATATGGGCAAAGGGAATAGGTAGAGCTGTAGGGGAAGAATATATATGGGCACAGGGATTAGGTAGAGTTGTACGGGAAGAACGTAGATGGGCACAGGGAATAGTTAGAGCTGTAGGGGAAGAATATGGAAGGGCACAGGGATTATGTAGAGCTGTACGGGAAGAATACAGATGGTTACAGATATTAGGTAGAGCTGTAGGGGAAGAATATAGATGGGCACAGGGAATAGGTAGAGCTGTAGGGGAAGAATAGAGATGGGCACAGGGAATAGGTAGAGCTGTAGGGGAATAATATAGATGGGCAAAGGAAAAAGGAGAGCTGTAGGGGAAGAATATAGATGGGCACAGGGAATAGGTAGAGCTGTAGGGGAAGAATATGGAAGGGCACAGGGAATAAGTAGAACTGTAGGGGGAGAAAATAGATGGGCAAAGGGAACAGGTTGAGCTGAACGGGAAGAATATAGATGGGCACAGGTAATAAGTAGAGCTGTAGTGGAAGAATATATATGGGCACATGGAATAAGTAGAGTTGTAGGGGAAGAAAATAGATGGGCAAAGGGAACAGGTAGAGCTGAAGGGGAAGAATAATGATGGGCACAGGGAATAAGTAGAGCTGTAGGGGAAGAATAAATGGGAACAGGGAATAAGTACAGCTGTAGGGGAAGAATATACCTGTGCACAGGGAACAGGTAGAGCTTAACGAGAAGAATACAGATAGGCACAGGGAATAGGTAGAGCTGTAGGGGAAGAATAGAGATGGACACAGAAAATAGATAGAGCTGTAAGAGAAGAATATAGATGGCTGCAGGGAATAGGTAGAGTTGTACGGGAATAATATAAATGGGCACAGGGAATAGTTAGAACTGTAGGAAAAGAATATAAATGGGCACAGGGAATACGTAGAGTTGTATGGGAAGAATATAGATGGGCACATTGAATAGGTAGAGCTGTACTAGAAGAATAAAAATGGGCACCGAGATTAGGTAGAGTTGTAAGGGGAAGAATATAGATGGGCACAGGGATTACGTAGAGCTGTAGGGGAAAAGTATAGATGTGTACAGGAAATAGGTAGAGCTTAGGAGAAGATTAGAGATGGGCACAGGGAATAGGTAGAGCTGTACTAGAAGAATATAGGTGGACACACGGAATAGGAAGAGCTGAAGGGAATGAATATAGATCGGAACAGAATAGGTAGAGCTGTACTAGAAGAATACAGATGGGCACAGAAAATAGATAGAGTTGTACGGGAAGAATACAGATGGGTACAGAGAATAGGTAGAGCTGTAGGGGAAGAATATAGATGGGCAAAGGGAATAAGTAGAGCTGTAGGATAAGAATGTAGATGGGCACAGGGAATAGGTAGAGCTGTACGAGAAGATTACAGAGGGACACAGGGAATAGGTATAGCTGTATGAGCAGAATATAGATGGGCACTGGGAATAGGTAGAGCTGAAGGGGAAGAATATAGTTGTGCACAGGGAGTAGGTACAGCTGGATAGGAAGAAAATAGATGGGCACAGAGAATAGGTATAACTGTAGGGGAAGAATATAGATGGGCACAGAGAATAGGTTGAGCTGTACGAGAAGAATATAGATGAGCACAGGGAATAGGTTGAGTTGTACGGGAACAATATAGATGGGTACAGGGAGTAGGTTGAGTTGTAGCGTAAGAATATAAATGGGCATAGGAAATTGGTAGAGCTAAAGGGAAAGAAATTAGATTCGCACAGGGAATTTGTAGTGCTGTAGGGGAAGAATATAGATGGGTACAGGGATTAGGTAGAGCTGAACGGGAAGAATATAGATGGGCACAGGGTATAGGTAGAGCTGATTGGGAAGAATATAGATGGGAATAGGGTATAGGTAGAGCTCAAAGGTTAGAATATAGATGGGCACAGGGAATAGGTAGGGCTGTAGCGGAAGAAAATGGATGGGTACAGGGATTAGGTAGAGCTGAACGGGAAGAATATAGATGGGTAAGTTAATAGGTAGAGCTGTACGGGATGAATACAGATGGGTAAAGGGATTAGGTAGAGCTGAACGGGAAGAAAATAATTGGACAGAGTGAAACTGGTACAGCTGTAGGGGAAGAACGTAGATGGGCTCAGGGAGTTGGTAGATCCGTAAGGGGAGAATATAGATGGGCACAGAGAATAGATAGAGAAGTAGGGGAAGAATATAGATGCGTACAGGGATTAGGTATAGCTGTAGGAGAAGAGTAAATGGGAACAGGGAATAAGTAGAGTTGTAGGGGAAAAATATGGATGGGCACAGTGAATAGGCAGAGTTGTACGGGAAGAAAAAGAAGGGCACAGGTAATACGTAGAGCTGTAGAGGAAAAAATAGATTGGCAAAAGAATATGTAGAGCTGTAGGAGAAGAATATGGACGGGCAAAGGGAATAGGTAGATTTGAATGAGAAGAATATAGATGGGCACAAGGAAGAGGTTATGCTGTAGGGGAAAAATATACATGGGCACAGAGATAAGGTAGAGAAGTACGAGAAGAATATAGATGGGCACAGGGAATAGGTAGATCTGTAGTGGAAGAATATAGATGGCACAGAGAATAGGTTGAGAAGTATGAGAAGAATATAAATGGGCACAGGGAATAGGTAGAGCAGTATGGGAAGGATGTAAATGGGCACAGAGAATAGGTAGAGCTGTACGAGATGATTATAGATGGACACAGGGAATAGTTAGAGCTGTATGAGAAGAATATAGATGGGCACGGGGTGTAGGTAGAGCTGTAGGTGAAGAATATATTTGGACACAGGAATTAGGTCGAGGTGAATGGGAAGAATATAGATGGGCACAGGGAGTAGGTGGAGCTGTAGGGTGAGAATATTGATGGGCACACTGAATACCTAGAGCTGTAGGGGAAGAAAAAAGATGGGCACAGAAAATAGGTAGAGCTGTACGAAAAGAATATAGATTTGCACAGGGAATAGGTAAAGTTGAACGGGAAGAGTATAGATGGGAACAGGGAATAGGTAGAGCTGTGGCGGAAGAATAGAGATGGGACCAGAAAATAGGTAGACCTGTATGAGAAGAATGTAGATGTGCACAGGGAATGGGTAGATATGTAAAGGAAGAATATAGATGGGCACAGCAAATGGGTAGAACTGTAGGGGAAGAATGTAGATGGGCACAGATAATATGTAGATTTGTACGGGAAAAGTATATATGGGCACAGGGAATAGGTAGAGCTGTAAGGGAAGTATATAGATAGGCACAGAAAATAGGTAGAGCAGTAGGAGAAGAATAAAATTGGTACAGGAATAGGTACAGCTCTACGCGAAGGATACGTATCGGCACAGGGAATAGGTTGAGTTGTAGGAGAAGATTATAAATGGGCACAGAGAATAGGTAGAGCTGTACGACGAGAATATAGATGGACACATGGAATAAGTACAGATGTAGGGGAACAATATAGACTGGCACAGAGAATAGGTAGAGCTGTACGAGAAGAATATTGATGGGCACAGGGAACAGTAGAGTTGTACGGTAAGAATATTGATGGTCACAGGGAATTTGTAGAGCTGTAGGGGAAGAATATAGATGGGCACAGGAATAGGTAGAGCTGTAGGGGAAGAATATAGATGGGCACAGGGAATGGGTAGTGCTGAATGAGAAGAATCTAAATGGGCACACGTAATATGTAGAGATGAAGTTGAAGAATATAGATGGGCAAAGGGATTAGGTAGAGCTGTAGGGGAAGTATATAGATTGGCACAGAGAATAAGGAGAACTGTAGGGATATTATATAGATGGGTACAGAGAAGAGGTAGAGCTGAAAGAGGAGAATATAGATGGGCACAGGAAATATTTAGAGCAGAACGAGAAGAAAAAATTGGGCACAGGGAATACCTATAGCTGTAGGGAATGGATATAATTGGGCGCAGAGAATAGGTAGAGCTGTAGGTGATGAAAATAAAAGGTCACAGAGAATAGGTGGAGCTGAACGAAATGAATATAAATTAGCACAAGGAATAGTTAAAGCTGATCGAGAAGAATATAGATGGTCACAAGGAATAGGTACAGCTTTAGGGGAAGAATATAGATGGGCACAGAGAATAGTTAGAGCTGTAGGAGAAAAATATAAATGGACACTGGGAATAAGTAGAGCTGAACGGGGAGAATATTAATTGGCAAAGGGAACAGGTAGAGCTGAACGGGAAGAATATAGATGGGCAAAGGGATCATTTAGAGGTGAACGGGAAGAATATAGATGGAAACAGGGATTAAGTTGAGCTGTACGTTAAGAATATAGATGGGAACAGGGAAGAGGTAGAGATGTAGGAGAAGATTATAGATGGGCACAGGAAATAGGTGGAGCTGAACGGGATGAATATAGATGGGCAAAGGGAACAGGTTGACCTGAACGGGGAGAATAAATGGGCAAAGGAAACAGGTAGAGCTGAACGGGAGGAACATAGATGGTCACAAGGAATAAGTAGAGCTGTAGGGGAAGAATAAATGGGCACAGGAAATAGAGAGAACTGTACATGAAGAACATAGATGGGCAAATAAAATATGTAGAATTGTACGGGAAGAAAACAGATAGGCACACGGAATAAGTAGAGGTGAAGGGGAAGGATATAGATCGGCACAGGGAATAAGTAGCGGTATAGTGGAAGAATATAGGTGGGCAAACTGAACAGGTAGTGCTGAACTGGAAAAATATAGATACGCACAGGAAATAACTAGAGCTGTAGGGGAAGAATATAGATGGGGACGGGGAATAAGTAGATTTGTAGGATAAGAATATAAATGTGCACAGGGAATAGGTAGAGGTGTACGGGAAGAACATAGATGGGCACGGGGAATATGTTGAGTTGTAAGGGAAGAATATGGATAGGCACAGGGAATATGTTGAGCTGTAGGGGAAGAATATAGATAGGAACAGAGAATATGTGGAGCTTTAAGGGAAGAATAGAGATGGGCACAAAGATTAGGTAGAGCTGTACGGGAAGAATATTGTTGGGCACAAGGATAGGTAGAGTTGTACGGGAAGAATATAGAAGGGCATAGGCAATAGGTAGAGCAGTATGGGAAGAATAATTTTGGACACAGAGAATAGGTAGAGCTGTATGAGAAGAATATAGATGGGCACTGGAAATGAGTAGTTTTGTACGGGAAGAATATAGATGGGCACAGGGAATAGGTAGAGCTGTAGGGGAAAAATGTAAATGGGCACAGATAATAGGTAGAGTTGAACGAAAAGAAAATAAATGTGCACAGGGCATAGGTAGATTTGTACGAGAAAAATATAGACTGGCACAGGGATTCTGTAGAGCTATAAAGGTAGAATATAGATGGGCACAGAAAATTAGTAGGGCTGTACGAGAAGAATATAATTGGTACAGGGAATTGGTAGAGCTGTACGCGAAGAATATAGATGGGCACATGGAAGAGGTTGTGTAATAGGAGAAGATTATAGATGGGCAAAGAGAATAGGTAGAGCTGTACGAGAAGAATATCGATGGGCACAGGGAATAAGTTGTGTTGTACGGGAAGAATATAGAAGGGCACAGGGAATAGGTACAGCTGTACGGGAAGAATATAGACTGGCACAGAGAATACGTAGAGCTGTACGAGAAGAATATAGATGGGCACAGGGAACAGGTAGTGTTGTACGGGAATAATATTGATGGGCAAAGAGATTTGGTAGAGCTGTAGGGGAAAAATATAAATGGGCACAGGAATACGTAGAGCTCTAGGGGAAGAATATAGATGGACACATGTAATAGGTAGAGCTGAACGAGAAGAAAATAAATTGGCACAAGTAATAGGTAGATCTGAAGTAGAAGAATATAGATGGGCACAGGGATTAGGTAGAGCTGTAGGGGAAGAATATAGATGGGAACAGAGAACAGGTGGAGCTTTAAGGGAAGAATAGAAATGGGCAAAAGAATAGGTAGAGCTGTACGAGAAAAATATTGTTGGGCACAGGGAATAGGTAGAGTTGTACGGGAAGAATATTTTTGGGTACAGAAAATAGGTAGAGCTGTACGAGAAGAATATAAATGGGCACAGAGAATAGGTAGAGCTGTATGAGAAGAATATCGATGGGCACTGGAGATGAGTAGTTTTGTACGGGAAGAATGTAGATGTGCACAGGGAATAGTTAGAGGTGTAGGGGAGAAAAGTAAATGTTCACAGATAATTGGTAGAGTTGTACGAAAAGAAAATAAATGTGCACAGGGCATAGGTAGATTTGTACGAGAAGAATATAGACTGGCACAGAGAATAGGTAGAGTTATAAAGGAAGAATATAAATTGGCACAGAAAATTAGTAGAGCTGTACGAGAAGAAAATATTTGGTACAGGGAATTGGTAGAGATGTACGTGAAGAATATAGATGGCACAGGGAATGCTTTGAGTAATAGGAGAAGAATATAGTGGGGCACAGAGATTAGTTAGAGCTGTACGAGATGAAAATAGATGGGCCCAAAAAATAGGTAGAGCTGAACGGGAAGAATATAAATGGGCAAAGGTAACAAGTTGAGGGGAACAGGAAGAATTTAAATGGGCAAAGGGAACAGGTATAGCTGAAATGGAAGAACATATTTGTGCAAAGAGAACAGGTAGATGTGACCGGGAAGAATATAGTTGGGCACAGGAATTACGTGGAGCTTTATGGGAAGAATATTGATGGGCACAGGGAATAGGTAGAGCTGTAGGGGAAGATTATAAATGAGCACAGGGAATAGATAGAGCTGAAGGGGAGAATATAGATGGGCAAAGGAACAGGTAGAGCTGAATGGGAAGAAAATAAATGGGCAAAGGGAACAGGTAGAACTGTATGGAATGAATATAAATTGGCACAGAGTATTGGTTGAACTGTAGGGGAAGAATATACATCGGCACAGGGAATATTTAGAGCTGTACGGGAAGAATATAGATGGGCACAGGGAATATGTATTGCTGTTGGGGAAGAATATTAATCGGCACAGGGAATAGATAGAGCTGCACGGGTAGAATATAAATAGGCACAGGGAATAGGTAGATCGTTTCGTGAAGAATATAGAGGGGCACAGGGATTAGGTAGAAGTGTAGGGGAGAATATAGATGTACACAGGGAATATATAGAACACTAGCGGAGGATTATAGATAGACAAAGGGAATAGGTTGAACTCTAGTGGAAGAATTGTGATGGACACAGGGAATAGGTAGATCTGTAGTGGAAGAAATAGATGGGCACAGCGATTAGGTAGAGTTTTACTGGAAGTGTATAGTTTGAAAGAGGGAATAAGTACAGTTGTACGGGAAGAATATTGATGGGCACAGGGAAGAGGTAGAGCGGTACGAGAAGAATATGAATGAGCACAGGGAATATGTAGAGCTGTATGAGAAGAAAATAAATGGGCACAGGGAATTTGTAAAGTTGTACGGGAAGAATATAGATTGGCACAGGGAGTTGATAGAACTGTAGTGGAAAAATAGGGTTGGGCACAGAGACTAGGTAGAATTGTACGGGAAAAATATAGATGGGCACAGAGAATCGGTGGAGTTATACGGCTAGAATATAGATGGGCACAGGGAATTGTTATATCTGTACGAGAAGAATATAGAAGGGCACAGGTAATAAGTAGATCTGTACTAGAAGAACATAGATGGGCACAGGGAATATGTAGAGTTGTACGGGAAGAATATAGATGGGCACTGGGAATAGGTAGATCTGTATTGGAAGAATATAGATGGGCACAGGGAATACGTAGAGTTGTAAAGGTAGAATATAGATGGGCACAGGGAATAGGTTGAGCTGTACGAGAAGAATCTAAATTGGCACAGGGAATAGGTAGAGGTATACGAGAAGAACTTAGATGGGCACTGGAAATAAGTAGAGCTGTACGAGAAGAAAATAGATGGGCACAGGGAGTAGGTAGACCTGTAGGGGAAGAATATAGATGGACACATCTAATATGTAGTACTGTAGTGGAAGAATATAGTGGGGCAAAAGCAATACGTAGAGCTGTACGAGAAGAATATAAATGGGCAAAGGAAATATGTATCGTTGTACGGGATGAATATAGATGGGCACAGGGAATAGGTAGAGCTGTAGGGAAGAATATAAATGGACACGGGGAATAAGTAGAGCTTTAGGGGAAAAATATAGATGGTCACAAGCAATATGTAGAAGTGTAGAGGAAGAATATAGATGGACACAGGGAATAGGTAGAGCTGTGGGGGAAGAATATTGATGGACACAGAGAATATGTAGAGCTGTAGGGGAAGAATAGTGATGGACACAGGGAATAAGTAGAGCTTTAGGGAAGAATGTTTATGGGCACAGGGAATAAGTAGAGCTGTAAGGGAAGAATATAGATGGACACAGAAAATAGGTAAAGCTGTGGGGGAAGAATACAAATGGACACACGGAATACGTAGAACTGTAATGGAGGAATTTTGATGGGCACAGGGATTAAGTAGGTCTGTAGGGGAAGAATATAAATGGCCACAGGAAATAAGTAGAGCTGTAAGGGAAGAATTTAGATGGGCACAGGGAATAGGTAGAGCTGTAGGGGAAGAATATAGATGGACTCAGTGTATAGGTAGAGCTGTAGGGGAAGTATTTATTTGGATACAGAAAATATGTTGAGCTGTAGGGGAAGAATATTGATGGGCACAGGTAATAGGTAGAGGTGTAGGGGAAGAACATAAATGGTCACAGGGTATAGGTAGAGCTGTAATTGAAGGATATAGTTGGACACAAAAAATGTGTAGAGCTGTAGGGGAAGAACATAAATTGTCACAGGGTATATGTAGAGCTGTAAGGGAAGATTATTAATGGGTACAGGGAATATGTAGAGTTGTAGGTGAAGAACATAGATGGGCACAGGGAATAGGTAGATCTGTAGGGGCATAATTTTGATGGGTACAGGGAATAGGTAAATGTGTAGTGGAAGAACATAGATGGGCACAGGTAATAGGTGGATCTGTACGTGAAAAACCGAAATGTGCACAGGAATTATGTAGAGCTGTGGGGGAAGAATATTTTTGGTCACAGTGATTAGGTAGAGCTGTAGGGGAAGAATGTAGATGTGCACAGTGAATAAATAGAGCTTAACGAAGAATATAGATAGGCACAGGGAATAGGTAGAGCTGTACGGGAAGAATACAAATGAGCCCAGGGATTTGCTTTTCGAAACGGGACCTGATTTCGTATATTTCGTTGTTTGGTTCAATTTGTTTTCGCTAGGACAACAAACGTACATGGGCAAATGTAATTTTCTGAAATAGATTTGATATACATAATATTTAAATCGTCGTATTTATCCTATTTTCCGTGTGATTATCAATTTAGTGGAATGTGTTTTGAAAGGTTCCTTTCTTCCGGAACACTCCTTTTTCTCCCAGAAGATACATTCAACGACACCGCCACATTGAAATCAAGCACTCCCAGATATTATAAATTTTATTGTTTTTACATATATTGTCGGAAGCTGGCAAACAGCCCGTGGCCTTGTGTTATTACGTCAGCATCAAAATAACTAAACCACTTAGGTGGTCCAGACATAGTCCATGCACAATCTATCGGCGCACTGCGTTACAAGCCGGCAGGTCGTGGATTCAATTCCCGATGATGCCATGATTGTTTTTCACTTATTTTGTAATTCCTTTTCACTTACTTGATACTACTTTTTCACTTACTTGATACTTCCTTTTCACTTACTTGATACACCCTTTTCACTTTCTTGATACTTCCTTTTCACTTACTTGAAACTTCCTTTTCACTTACTTGATACTTCCTTTTCACTTACTTGAAACTTCCTTTTCACTTACTTGATACTTCCTTTTCACTTACTTCATATTTCCCTTTCACTTACTTGATACTTCCTTTTCACTTACTTGATAATTCCTTTTCACTTATTTGATACTTCCTTTTCACTTACTTGTTACTTCATTTTCACTTACTTGATACTTCCTTTTCACTTACTTGATACTTCCTTTTCACTTACTTGATACTTCCGGCCGCACCGTGTCCCTGAGGTCAACTCAGCCTCCAAGACAAATGAGTGCCAGGGATATTTCTAGGGGTAAAGTCGGCCGGCGCGAATGATCGAAAACCGTGTCCCCTGTGCGTATTATCTACAAGTTCTTGGAGTCTCAGCCTCATGAACCGTTTGAGCCTGTCATGATCTATACAGTAATACCTTCACATTAATCCCTGCACATTGGCGTACCCAGGAATTCTGTTCGGGTGGTGGGTGTTCAACAAATTCAGTTGTGGACAGAGGACAGAGAAAACAGGGATCTGCGGGCGGTAGCCCCCTAGTCAGGGATTCTGGAGGCAGCTGTAATTTGGTACAAGGAATTTCATTTCATATAGTAAAATTTTCTTAGTTTTTGGTACTTTAAGAATATTTATGATGACAACCAATTTATTCGTTATTGCTAATATAAAACAACTGCGAACCGGCGGTAGTTTTAGAATTTTACTGCCTTTTTTCCGAACATCTTGGGGTGTTGGCATACTAAATTCAGCAATTTTTGACAGTTTTCACAATCGAGTTGAGTTTGGCACGATTTTGGAGGCCTTCGGAATTTCGGGAGATGGGGGGGTTGAATCCCCCAAACCCCTCCTCGGTACGCCACTGCCCCTGTACCGTACCGGCAGTTGTTTGGATTAGGTTAACTTTCAGACTCATGATGGTGACAGAAGATTTTTCAAATTCCGTACTTTAAGAGAAGCGGAAAACGCTTGGTTCATACTAACGCGTTTTCAACACTAGGCTATTGTAGTGTCCAGTCTGAGAGTGGACAGCTGTCACACAGTACTGGCACGACAGGTCCATCCTTCTCACAAGGAAAAACAATCTCACGCTGTACCTACTGTGTGGTCGCCTCTTGTCATGTAAGCAGAGCAGTGAAGCCTGGAAACCACGCGTGTGTTATTCATTTCCAGAATTTTTCCTCGTCCCCTCCACCAATCTGCGATAATCTCAAGAACTCGAAAAACTGCTTGACCCAAAATCATATATTTACGCCAAATACCTGATCGGTTTTATGTGTCAGCAATATTAGACTGCCTCCTTTTGCTTCCTTATATGTCTAGGGCACAAAACCAGAAATGCAACACCAACTGGCACAAGACTTGCATTCCATTAACACATTTTACCATGATCTGTCATCGTCAAATTTTAAATCATATATTCTGATTTCAAAATCGCACCGCTAATGCCTATGATACACAGTTCTTGTGCAAGACACTTGACCTGAATATCGTTAACTGGATCTTCTGAAAACAGTTGTATATTTTACAAGCTTTCAAAGTTTCAATCGTTTTGCCAAGCGATACGATGTAACTAAAGATAAAAATCTTCCAGAATTCTACACCATGTCAATGATTAAATATCCACGACGTCTTCATCAGAACATCAACTAATAAAAGGCGAGTGTTTGAAGATGAAGACGCAGCAACCGTTCGGTTACAAATACCACTTGTCACGGTGTAACATCCCAAGAGATTTTACTTTCTGAACAACCGTTACCAGAACCTCACACCTCACACAACGGCAACAGAACATACTTCATTAAAGTTAAGATCAGCATAAATTAGTACAATGGAAAATTTTGATGCTTATTCTAATATTAATAATAATAATAATAATAATAAGGGCTCAATGGGTATGGGAGAGGTAGTACCTTTGTAAGGGGTTGACCCTGCACTGGTCCTCACCAGCCCAGGTGTGCAGCAGTGCAACTTGAG
>Ga0123352_10013171_pt1 | contig 13117 bp, 12 predicted proteins | sample TergutLab28metaG_FD_89700 | JGI IMG/M metagenome (GOLD analysis project Ga0123352, IMG submission 89700) | Labiotermes labralis P1 segment gut microbial communities from Petit-Saut dam, French Guiana - Lab288 P1 | ecosystem: Host-associated > Arthropoda: Insects > Digestive system > Gut ... | reverse complement strand
TCTCTCTAGGTGACCTAACCAGCTTATCCTTTGCCCTTTTATCCATTTTACTATATTTTCTCCTTTGCTCATCTCTTCTAGTTCTCGATTCGTCCTACTTTTCCATTCCCCGTTTTCATATTTCAGACCATATATTCTAAATATTTTGCTTTCAAAAATTAGCAGAGCTTGTTCTTCATTCTTCGTCAACGTCCATGCTTCTGCTCCATACGACACTACCGGTCTTATTAGTTTCTTATATAATATAATTTTAGTAGCTATGGATAAAAGTGGACTCCTGAAGAGACTTATAGCGGCAAAATAAGTTCTATTGCCGACCAAAATACGTCTTTGTATTTGTTTTTCCACGCTATTATCATTATTGATTAGAGTACCCAAGTACATGAACTCGACCACTCCTTCATAAGTTACACCACTTATGGTTGCCCCTTTCACTGATCTGAGCGAAAAACACAAGGCGCAAATTTATCATAATGCACTGCCTTCATTTCGCTTTAGTTTTTGATTCGGCAGACGCATACTTTGCTCGATATGGACTGAAAGTGTTTCCTAGTTGCCCAGCGCCCAGAAAATGTCGGAATTATTTTTTACCGCACAGACGAAATGAACCAAACGCAACAATATTAAACTTAATCATCACTGACTTCACGGCCGGGTTTCTGTTCTCGTCAGGTGCAAATATTCTCTTTACCACCACGGAGCAGCATCCTGTCTTCTGTGTACTGTGTAGTGGGGTGGTACCGCGGGGGCTTCCCCGGGATAAAGCAGACGAAGCGTGAAGAAGCCATTCATTTCTGTCTAATGTCAAGCTGAAGACACGATTTAATTTTACCTCCATGTTTACACTTTCGTGGCATGATGCCACTTTTTCACGCGTTACATTCGTCTTCCCATTCTTTGCATGACCCACTTCGGCTGCCACTCACCACGCCGCCATCTCACTGTTCAATTTTTCAAGAGAAAAGTTTCTTCATTAATTCAACTCACTGCCAACAGGTGGCGACAGCAGTAGTTACCTGAGTGCACGAAGCAGTTCCAAACAATCGTGCTGTCCGCTATGTCTCACCGTCGCCACAGTAGCACTAATACATAGGCTGCAACAATCCGGTTTCAACAAACCCGTGGGGTTCATGAAAAATAGTAACGAAGCGAAAATTTCATACAAGTATTATCACAGGTACAAAGAAATGCCTAGGTTTGCGGGATATTTAGAACCTCTGTTATCAACCACAGGCATTAAAATTAAAATTATTATTTTCTTTCTTTCTTCTTTTTCTTCTTCTTCTTCTTCTTGCTTCTTCTTCCTGTTCTTCTTCTCCTTCTTCCTGTTCTTCTCCTTCTCCTCCTTATTCTTCTTCCTCTCCTCCTTCTTCTCCTCCTCTTCCTTCTTCTTTCTTCCTTCTTCCTGTTCTTCTTCTTCTCCTCCTTATTCTTCTTCCTCTCCTCCTCATCCTCCTTCTTCTCCTCTTCTTCTTCTTCTTCTTCTTCCTCCTCCTCCTCTTCTTCCTCTTCTGGCATTACAGTCCTTGGCGAACCATACCATCTTCCAAAATTTTACTCCAATATGAAATAACAGAAAAGGTATGGGACACAGAAAACCATACCAATGAAAACGTTTTCATATACCGCATGCATATATATATATATATATATATATATATATATATATATATACACATACATATATGTGTGTGTAATATATATATATAATACATATATACACTGTATTACTTATTGTATAAAGAAATAAAGAATACAGATTTTTCTAATTCTCGACCCATATACTCGTCTTTTCTATACATTCCATACACGAACATCCTGAAACAAGAAATAACTTTATTTCCAGACTTAGCATACTCTTTAACTTCTTCAGCATTATTTCGAATTACACGTACTGTACCTTTAGCACAGCCAACAGTACGGCAAATAATTAACAACGCGTTCACTTTTTTTTCAGGCCGATTTATTGCAACTAACATTTCTTCCACACGGATCGCAAGCAGCTGTCCTCGCTGCGGTTGCTCTGTGTGTCTCACTCATTTGATAATGTTAATAAAGATATATAAACACACCACAGGAGATCACGGTGAGGTAAATGAGGTGCCCACGGTGACTGAGGGAGTTTGCAATCAAGCGGTGTCCCTCCCAGCCGCGTTATGCGCCGTGAATTTCCTGCATTTTCGGTAGCGTTGTAGCGCGTGGCCAGCCAAACAGGGGCGGAAATGAAGTAGTGGTGTAAACTATCAACGGGTGTTAAAGTTAAAAAAAAAACGCAAAATAAACGGACAAAAAACAAGGCTTGCATGAATTTTAGAAACGAATAAGCTAACAGCTGTATAGATGCAAAGATTATCTAACCATTCTATTTCTGTTAGATGATTTATAGAGCAAATCGCAGAAATAGATAAGCATATGAACGTGACTGGGTGAGGTTTGGTAAAAAGCAGTCGCACCACATGTTTAGGTGTGACCCGGCAGTCATCTGACAATCCTAAGAAACCCCGCGGAAACCCCGTCCGAATATCGAAAAATCCGGGCGCAAAACGAGTAGAACCCATACCTACAGCGTTGCCACTGGACCTCAATGACAGACAGCCGACGGTATGCTCTTCTTAAGCTCCTGAACCAGTTGCCTGGTATGGTGGTAATATGTCGATAGTGTCTTCCGTCCTAAGAATATTATGTAGCTGTAGATAGGTTCTGTGTAGTATGTTGTCTCATTATTAATAGCTTCCCCGAGTTATGTTTATTCATATTTTTTATGTTTGTCTTCTTATTATGTACGTATGTTTTCTATTTTGTGTACTCTGTGTTTCTGTATCATTTGAGTATTATCTGTGTTTTGTATCGTTTGTGTATTATCTGTGTTTTGCACCATTCGTGTATTATCTGTGTTTTTGTATAATTTGTGTATTATCTGTGTTTTGCATCATTCCTGTATTATCTGTGTTTTTGTACCATTTGTGTATTATCTGTATCTTTGTATCTTTTTTGTATTATCTGTGTCTTTGTATCATTTATGTATCATTTGTGTTTCTGTATCATTTGTGTATTATCTGTGTTTCTGTATCATTTGTGTATTATCTGTTTTTGTATCATTTATGTATCATCTGTGTTTCTGTATCATTTGTGTATTATCTGTGTTTCTGTATCATTTGTGTATTATCTGTTTTTGTATCCTCCGTGTATTATCTGTGTTTTGTATCATTTGTGTATTATCTGTATTTTTGTATCTTTTGGGTATTATTTCTCCTTCTGCATATAGCTATCTTTAATTTTTTGTAAAAGTTTACCGACCACTGCTACCAGGTGGAATCCCAACCGCACTAAATATATCATATATTACTTGAATGGAACACATATAGGAAACCAAACATCGCACAGATTGAGTGACACTCGCGCCACGTATTCTGAAGTCCTATATACAGACATCGACACGAACATCTGTTTTCCTGATTGACGTGATTTCCAGCTTTCCTCAGTTAGCCCACGAAAATTAAATTAGACTATGGCCGCTCTTTTCTATATCGATAATTATTCAAAGTTACAATTATAAGTTGTTTAAAACGTAGGTAAATAAACAGCTAAATCCTAGAGCTTAATACACAAATTATGAAGCTCTTCACAGTCCAATTTTTTTTTAACATTCTCTCGCTCACGTTCAAATAATTTTCCTCAGTTCTTCCCTCGGCAGTTCAAATTTTTCAGACTTATAGAAAACAAGTACAACTCTATCTTTATAAAGCCAGAAAACAAATTTAAATGTAATTTACCATAACTGAAGAATAAAAAACCAACTAGATGCCACTTATTATCTTTTATTGTACTTCTTATAGGCTTAACATGTTTCGGGCATTATTATGCCCATCATCAGTAGCTCGAGACTGTGATGTCGATTACCACATTGGTCGTTTCGTTCTTGGTTTGCTGTATGTTCGAGGTCAGGTGCTTTTAGGATTGAGTAGTGTCCGGGCTGCAAGCAAACCAAGAACGAAACGACCAATGTGGTAATCAACATCACAGTCTCGAGCTACTGATGATGGGCATAGTAATGCCCGAAACATGTTGAGCCTATAAGAAGTACAATAAAAGATAATAAGTGGCGTCTAGTTGGTTTTTTATTCTTCATATATCACACTGATGCACGGTCCAATAAACATCAGATAATTTACCATGTTTATTAATTTTTAAGACTGTATGGACAGACATACTGCGCCAGACAGACGGTATGAAGAGTTAATTCTCCACTGTAACAAAGGTTTTATTTAAATATTCATGCTGCGTAAATGACAGACTCGTCTGCATGTCCTACACTCTTACTCTTGTCAAAGTGGCTTTTCAACTGCTTCCATAGCTTTCACCAACTCACACAAGCTTGGTCGAATTCTGTTGTTTTATCCAACACAGCTCTCGGTGTTGGCATTATTAATCGCGTGCGCAAAATTGCGAAAAGCGACTATTATTTTCGTCGTCTGTTCGTCTGTATGTCCGTTCGCATTTGAACAACACGGCTCCCACTGGACGGATTTTCATAAAATTTGATATTTGAGCATTTTTCGAAAATCTGTCGAGAAAATTCAAGTTTCATTAAAACATGACAATTATAACGGGTACTTTACATGCAGACCAATACGCATGTTTGATAATATCACGCTCAATTCTTCTTAAATGAGAAATGTTTCAGGCAAAGGTTGTAGAGGAAATCAAAACACTCATTTTAGGTTCATAAAATTTTTTTCCCCGAAACTCGTGCCGTTTAATGAGAAAATAAAAAAAAATTGTACAGCCGGACAGGCCACAGATAACAATGCGCATTGCATGCTGGATACCTAAGGTTACAAACACACGCTCAGAATATGTAATAATTATTGCTTTTCCACTGCAAAAATGGTTACACGAACGCGCCTTAATGTTACGTTATAAGAATATTCCCTGTCTTTTTAGAGTGTTCTCTCATTTAACTATCAGAACAGTGTATGCCACCAGTGGAGGTTAACAGCTGCCAGCATGTGGCTTAATTTATGTCATTCAATCCTCATTATCATTAGGTATAACAATGACCAGATTACTCGTTAGTTGTTGGTTGGCGCAGGTGTGAAAAGGATGCGGGTAAGAAGGGAAGCATCGCGCACGTAGAGGCCAGTTGAAATGTGATGGCACACGCGCAGGAACCAGATTTCGTCTTTCGGCGAAAGAGACGAGTCCATTTAAATCAGCGGGGGAGTCAGTTCAGTCGACTACTGGCAGCCGAGTTGTGCGCATCAGCGGTGGTAATGCTGGGTACACCATGTTCCGAGGTAGTGTGAAGGGCACTGGCTACCCATTTCATTGGCCAGTTTCCCATTCACTTCCCCTCCCGTGCGTCACCTTGTGCCGTTACATTTCAAACGGACTCTACCACCAGACGTTTTCTCTCCATTTCACCACCAGACGTTTTCTCTCCATTTCAAGAACATTTACCGTCACATAACCTATGAACGTACTCCCACCACGGCACAGTCCAGTTGAAATGTGATGGTACACGGTGACGCACGGGAGGGGAAGTGAAGGGGAAACTGGCGAATGGAGTGGGTAGCCAGTGCCCTTCACACTACCTCGGAACAGCATTACTACCGCTGATGCGCACACCTCGGCTGCCAGTAGTCGACTGAGCTGACGCCCCTGCCGATTTAAATGCATTCGTCCGTTTCGCCGAAGGAAGAAATCTGGTTTCTGCGCTTGTGCCATCATATTTCATACGCAGTCTACCTGTTTTTGAAAAGCTTGTAACGTTGCATGACCATTCCGTGGCAGGCCCAGCAGTGGCCACGCCGAGGCGACACCAGCCATGCACACAGCTATCAAGTTACCTGTCCTTCAATACAGTCACATTTGGCAAGACACACTATTCTACAATTAAAGTCTTCTTATGGTACTGTAACGATATACAATTCGTGTTAAACAATTTTTCTTTTATTCTCGCGGCTGTTTGCTGCGCATAAGTGACGAGAAGTGTCGCCTAGCGTAGATAGATTCCTGACGATGCGCCACTCACGTAACCGCAGTATCTCACAGAAACACTACGGGAGCCGTTCTGGCAGAACTTAAGACGGCCAATGTACTTAAAATATTTACTCCCTACGGTAAAGATTAAAAGAACCAATAATTAAAACGCGTAAAACAGCATTCAAGGAAACCGGGATAGCGACTATTCCAAGGAGCTCGAATACCAGTAGGGACAAACTACTTTTCAATTCTCCGAAGCGTCCAGACCGGGTGTGGAACCCATCCAGCCTCATATTGGACACCGCGGTTCTTCCCTGGGGGAAAGCGGTCGCATTGTAAAGTTTACCACTCACCTCCATCCAGTGCAGCGGTTAAGAATGGGTGGAACTAATATACACCTGCTGCCCCTGTATGCCTTCATACCTCGGATAGGGCCAACATCACTTCTTTTATAAAATGAACCCAAGGAAAAATATTAAATTATTTTAGACAAATGCGATATTACAGGGTGTTTTACATTTCAAATTTTTAGTATCAAAATATCAAGGAAAAACTTCGAGACCTAAATGACTCATCGAGCAGTGATACAGCATCATTAATTTCTACGCAAATTACCTTTCCTTGTTTTATGTTCTGTTGACCAGCATCCTTGTAAATCTTGTAACTAAAGCCAAAAAATTGGTGCACAATTTTTCTTAGTATGTTTATTTCTGTTCTCCACATGTTTCGGGCGACTATGTGCCCATCATCAGGAGAAATAACTTTATCTATGCGACACTTGGCATTTGTCACTCTGTGTGCATGACCTTCTGGTATGCAGGGTGCACCCTGCATACCAGACAGTCCACCCACATAGAGTGACAAATGCCAAGTGTCGCAAAGATAAAGTTATTTCTCCTGATGATGGGCACATAGTCCCCCGAATCATGTTGAGAACAGAAATAAACATACTAAGAAAAATTGCCCACCAAGTTGGCTTTATTTACAAGACATTTCCTTGTATTAATAATGTTTGTATCAGTTTCCTTACGATAAATGTGCAAGTAATATGACAGGTTAAATATTCATCACAGTGCGATACGACTAGAAATATGACCGTTTTAAGGCAGGGTATGGAATTGGAGGCGGATGACGATAAAATGACAGGGCGTCTAATGCAGTTAAATCCGTGATTTCACTAAATGCTGATAGTTTTACTGCTTGCTCAAACAGACATGAGCACCGCATTAGAAGACTTTTACGACACAAGTCCCTAATACGAGGCAAACAGATGTCTATTGCAATCACAGCGAGGTTTACGTAATTCGACAAATCCATATCTGATCGCCTAGTTTTTAAACTAGGATCGATGTCTATTGATTCCTGTCTTGCTTGACAACAGAAAGCAAAACTGCGTTCATAATTATGTGTACAGATCTGAAATAATGTCTTTGTGATTTTACAAGTCATTACCTCAAAGATATTCATGTTTATTTATTTCACAAAAAAACTACAATTTTTTTTCTCCAAACGACGGAAACCCATCTTTGTAAGGCTATCACAACAGATAACAGAAGTGGGTGTAAAGTTGCCATGTGAGATCATGAAAGCATATGTGGGAGCGGAAATTTATCTTTACTGATTCTTAACCCCGGTACTAAACAGACATGTGGTCAGCTTTACGCCCCGCTCGCTATACCCTTCAGAAAGGGCCCCGGAGTCGGTCTGGACTGTCTGATGAAGACGAAAAAATGTTTTCTCCTTGCCGAAGATCAAACCTCGATTCCTCGATTGTCCATTTTGTAGCCGTATCACACTACCGATTTGGCTATCTCTGTTCTGCGGCCAGAAACCACTTACTTTGTATTTATACGACTTCTTGATGTGTATTTTTCCTATAGGATATTAAAGAAAGGTTACAGACCTTTTAAAATTAACACATTTCTTTCGCCTGTCAAGTTTTTATCTTAATCACTTAAAACTGTCTTGTCAATAAATAAATTTGTTCTCGGTCTATAAAACGCAATTTAAGCTTCGCGTACGAAAGGCGATACACTGGCATGATCCGAACAAAATATCAATTTGGCAGACGTTTGATGCAGAAAACAAATACAAAATATCATCAATATCATAACAGCATGGCGAATCTAACATTCCGAATAACAAATACGTATGCATGGGAAGAACGCAAATCAATATACCACGATGGTGACAACAACTTTAACCTACGCGGCTCAATTTGGGGCGAAAATTCAGTTTGTTTCATGGGTTTTCAGAAGAGCTATAAAATAAGGCATACTCAGCTTTTAAGGATGCATGGACACGGCAAAGCTAAGCGAGTTCACGAATTGTTACGAAATCCGACTATAGAGGTCGCTGTCTTAGGCAACTCTCCAATTTTGTAACGGGCTAACACGTGCAACTCTAACGAAACTTTTTAGTCTATACGCTTTACTTATCTACAGGAAAACAGTTGAAAGTACACAAAGTCAGAAACAGATCCCTAGAATTCAGTAACCTCAATTTGCTCGCCTTAATTATAAGGTTGTGAACAATACGAATTACGAAGTCGTTCCGGTAACTGTTTTCAGCCTTCTCAACGCTTAATTCCAAGGGTCAGAGTAACACAGCCAACCCACAGTGGAGAAACGTCTTCGATATCACGTACACACATAAGGCTGCGATCCTCCATCGACATGTCGGGTTGAAGAAAAGCAGTATGGGACGACCAACATGTATTAAAAATGTACATGGAACAATGGCAGTGCGATGCAATTTTACACTTCGCGAATTTCTACGGGTGACACACTTCGTGAGTTCACTGCCGACATATGTCGAGCAACAAAGTTTCATTCCGTTTAGTCCAAGAAAAGTGCGTACTAGATAAAGCAACTGTGAACTGCTTGTAACACAGATGTTTGAATCTCCAGGGTACTGTGGAACTGCACCTATACAAGGTGGCCCAGAAGTCAGTGGACACTCGATGTTTAACATGTTGCCTCTAATGTCAAGTGACTTTTGCGCCACTCTGTAGGATGCTCTCTAGTGTTTCGGTCTTAGAGTTGGGCTTTATTTATCTTGTTTTGCAGAACACTATACTTGCAAAGGTTTTTGTCTCTCACAGCGGTGTTCGTGAAGATTCAAGTCTTGTATGACGCTACGCTGTCTTGATCGGTAACATTCATCGACAAATCCCGGACACTTGATCGCCCGGCCGACTAGATCTTACATGGTAGCGCCTAATATTTGTTGGTCCTCAGTATGGAACTTCCATCTGTGTCACTTTTCCGGCACCAAGAAATTTGAGATTCGAGTGATCTCAGTCTCCGCCGCGAAGTGGATGAGAACAGCGTTCTTCTGGGTTATTACGCAGCGAGTATGGTGATTTCTTACCGATTTTTCGGGACCTACCGGTCCCGAAACGCCAGTAAAAAATTACAACTACTCGTTGCGTAAAATCCAACAAGAACGCTGTTCTCAAATTTGAAAGAGTTCATAGATTTTTCGACAATCTGTGCATCCCTGGTTTATAAATATCGCGGTGCCTTGGTCTTCGGGGCCAAGCAATCGACGAAGCACCCTTCTTGGCGTAATATCCTAGAAAACAATGGATCTTCAGTAGAGAGTGAAGCTTCCAAGTCTTATTTTAGGGCCACAAGCAGTCCAAGAAGAATTCCGCTTGGACTGCGTGACCCTGATGATGGGGGAACTACACTCCTTCAAAACGTCTCAAGTATTTGGCAGACGACGCGAAACTTAAAGCAATCAAATGGCTATCCACTGCTGTTTTCACCCTCGCACACTCGCCCATGGTAAGCAGAGGCATGCAAATGTTCCTCGCAGCCAGATCTGGCTCTCAATCCCTCACTCGTCCAACTTTGTAGCAATCACACAGGTACTTTCGGCCATTGACACAGAAAACGACGAAATTAACTGCCTTCATTTTGAAGATTTCTTCAGTGTTATCTGAGTGTCCCTAGAGTCTTTACGAACGATGACCCGTTCTTTTATTACTTCCCCGTCACTAAAAAGTTTCATTTTCGCTAAAATTTCAGAGACCCCGTAACGAGCATGCTCCAGTGTCCAAATAAAAGGCCGAACTTTGGAATAAAGTTTGCGGTTCAACCACCTGAGGTCTTTTCCTTCCTTCTTAACTGGCCCTGTAAGCTATAGGGACTTTGTTTCCTACAGTCTCTTAATACCCATGAAAGTATTAAACAACTCATCTTTTCCCTTATTTACTGCAGTCACAACACAGCACACTTCGTTTTAAAGCTAAATGAACAGTATTACGGCACTCGGATAATTTTAATCACTACCACTACGCTGTCCAGCTGGAATACCGCTTACTAACAATAAACGTCGACCCTCAAACTCACCGAAACACTTCCACAGACTTGCTGCAGCCGTAATTTGTGTATTTTGCCGCGCGGTAACATATACGAACACTCTCGGACATGCGCAGTAGTTACGTTCCGGAAACTCCGGCGCCAAGTCCAATTTTGACGCACGTCGTATTTTAGCACACATGCGGCCAACTGCTTTTGTATATACAAAGGAGTGTTGTTCAAATCCAAACTGCAACACACTGGAACTTGATCGGCCGCCGCACGACCGCACGGCCATCTGTTATCGCCCAGCAGTATTCTTTCACCGCTTTCGTCTCATTGCGATTACATTCACGCAAGTAAAAAAATTTGGCACGCGTTTAAAAAACGTTGTTATTTCAAGTTTTTCTTTTTTTTTAACCTGCGTGAGTCTGAAAAACGCCTAAGCTAAAAACTATGTAAGACGAAGTCGCATCTGTATGGGGTAATCTTGTTTTCTGAGACATAATGTGCCACTAGATAATGTGCAAATGAAGATGCAACACGCTCATTGCTGCATAGCACAATAACACGTTCGCATACTTAAACGTTACTCCACATGCACTCAATTTGAACTTTGCCACTCTTTAGTAAGAGAAGTAAAACTTACTGTAAAACTAACAACATGATAATTCGAAAACGTACGGTATTTCAAAGCCACTATACCGCCACAATACAACAACAATAATAACAGCTACAGAAAACAGCCATATTGGGCACTGCACACATACTTCGGAAAGTACTAATGTAAAAATACAATAGATTCAACACTGGACCTAACGATATAAGCACCATCAATAATAACAACAGAATAGCTGCAACACTGTATTCCCTAGGGACATAGTTTGTCTCAGGAATATAAGTATAAATACCCTGCGTAAAGGAGATGATGATGATGATGATTATGATAATAATAATATTTTTTGGCGCGAAAGCCCCCAGTGGCCCAGGGCCTCTCATTGTCGAGGCTTCAAGATCACATACAACGACGCATCACAGTCAGTAGGACTCCTCTGGATGAGTAATCAGCTCGTCGCAGAGACCTCTACCTGACAACACACAACACTCACAACAGACATCCATGGCCTCGGTGGGATTCGAACCCACAACCTCAGCAGGCGAGCGGCCGCAGACCTAGTCTTAGATCGCACTGCCACTGGGACCAGCAGCAGCAGCAGCATCAATAATAATAATAATAATAATAATAATAATAATAATAATAACAACAACAACAACAACAACAATAACGACAGCCCACTCAGTCGGCACGACTACTACTTTATTACAACGTAATCATTTACTACTCTTCGCAAGCCCTCCTGGTCATTACGAGGTAGCCTCAGTATTCTATCACGAATAAAGGTGTGCACATTGTCATATCAGAGTATACTCTTGCTAACAGATACAACGGGATGGCGATATTTGGGTTCGGAGTAACTGTACGTAACTTCAAGCTGGCGAGACAAAACTTTTTGACTTTAACGGCGTCGTGCATACGTAATATAGCATACAAGGTAAAGGTAAAATTCACCTTAGAACGGGCCACGAAGGCCTACAGGTATAGCTCTACTCTTTCTTTAACTTCGGCGCTAGGTGGGGGGGGTGGGTAGTCAACGCCACGGCTCGGCCGCTTTAACCCCGGGAAAGACCCGGTACCCATTGTATAGGAGGCTGGGTAGGCACCAGGGCCGGTCTGGACAGGTGCGGAAAATCTCGCCCCCACCGGGATTCGATCCCCGGACCGCCCAGCCCATAGTGAGTCGCTATACCGACTACGCCCTCACGGCCCACAATATAGCATATATAAATATAATATTGCTTCACAATACACTGTAAACTTTAAAACCCAGCATTCCTTCTGTTTTGTTATCGCAATTCGCTGGCAGGTGGCAAAATCGCGAACGTCGCTCGCTGATCTACATAATGTAGAAGCGGACAACGTTTCCACGGATGCCACTAACACTCAGAACGGAACGCGCATGACTGCACGTGCAATATGAAGAAATACGGCAAGAACACACGGCACGCAGTGTGGATACATTGACTGTACTCATTTTTTTTCTTTCTTGTATCGGTCCCTGATTAAGTAGGCCACAACGCCTGACGCCACAAGCTTTCCTTTCCGCCCATTCAACCTACAAGATTTGCTTCCCGGAGAGCACTCATGCAACCGAAGATTTAGAATCGGTTATACTGCAACGCTTAGAGCGCTATCCTTTACCCTGCACATGAAGATCCAAATCAATAACTAATAGTACAAGTTTTATTACTTTTTAGCATACTCCTCTCCCTTGCGATAACAAGTATGCCCAGATTTTTAAAAAATTTTTATTGTTACACCATGCATGTTGTCGAGTTACTCAATTATTACACCGACCACTGCACATATATTAAAAACGCTCCGACATGTTTCGGTCCTAAGACCATAATCAGGGAGCTATACATTCCTTGCTAAAGTCACACTAGAAGTAGTCACAGATTGCGAAGAGTGCAATGCACATCCGTAGCAGGGCACTCTTCGCAACATAATCTTACACAACACGGCATGCTGCCACAACACCCTATTAAACTAAACTAAACTCCGTGGCCTTAGTCCCAACGCGAACTATACCGACAAAGCGGCCGCCGCCAGTCGGCGAAGTTAGTGCCAACTTTAGCGGATGGAGGGGTGTCACGTGGTCAGCGCAACGGGTCCCCACAGCCGTTAATCTCTGTTTTCTAGACCTGGAACCGCTACTTTTTTCATTCAAGTAGCTCCTCAATTGACCTCACGAGGCTCACGAGGC
>Ga0123352_10013169_pt1 | contig 13117 bp, 10 predicted proteins | sample TergutLab28metaG_FD_89700 | JGI IMG/M metagenome (GOLD analysis project Ga0123352, IMG submission 89700) | Labiotermes labralis P1 segment gut microbial communities from Petit-Saut dam, French Guiana - Lab288 P1 | ecosystem: Host-associated > Arthropoda: Insects > Digestive system > Gut ... | reverse complement strand
TTGTGTGTTTGTGTGTGTTTTTGTGTATATGCGTTTGTGTCTGTGTTTGTGCGTGTGCGTGTGCGTGTTTGTGTGTGTATGTGTGTGTTTGTGTGTGTTTGTGTGTATGTGTGTTTGTGTGTGTGTTTGTGCGTGTGCGTGTGTGTATGTGTGTGTGTGTGTGTTTGTGTGTGTGTGTGATTTTTGACCAAGGTGATAGGTGTAAAAGGTTTTGAAGTTTTTACTGATAACATATCATAGCTTTCATCATCATTAAATGTCAGCTGACTTAGCTAGTTGATATTGCAGTACCCAACGTACAGTAGTGATAATTAGTACACAAAAACGTACGCAAATATCTTTATCGTTATTGTGTATGTTGTGAAAGGAGCCCCGAAATGCAAATGTTTCGTAATTTTATGGTATAAAATGTATAAAACACTGTTGATAAACAGTAGAAATTCCACTAATATGTTTAATTTCTTTCGCGGGCGGGGGGTGCTAAGTTCGAAACCCGGCTTGGACATGGGGACATTGGATATATTTTCTTATATTTCGAGATATTTTTCAGCCCTACCAGATAAATTGTAAAATCATACTTCCATTAGGTCTTCCCAGTTCACAAATGATGTGGCATCCTACACTCCAAGCTATACATTTCAAGGTACTAATACTTTTGGGAAAAAAAACTGAAAACAGAGAGATTTTGCTGCATGGAATTAATCACTCGTATGTTTAGTTAATGCAGTATAGCATTGAGCAGAAATGACCGTTCTACACGAAATTCCAAACCGTTGATCAGAAAACCTTTTAACCGTTTTAGACTCCACTCCGTCCGTCGCAACATTAGAAATTATTATTTTCGTCTAATTATTACTGAGAACGTAAGTTTTATAAGGCAGACACATTTTATTTGAGGGAACTTGAACCATCTCTAGAGATGTAATGATTCTGAAAATATTCCTCACGACATGCTTCAGAATCTCTTGTCTGACCGACAGATGTCCCGAAATACAAAGAACGGGTTATAAAAAGAATTATAATTTTGCGTTTTTTTGTACATGGGCGTAAAACTTTTCTCTGAAAATAAGGAAAGTAAATAGACTGGGGGGGGGGTGGTGGTGTTAAAGCGTATAGTGCTGAGAGGTTTATTTGTAAAAATTGGTTTGGAGAAAATTACATAATGAGGACCTTCTCTATGTACACTACTCGTCAGGTATTTTTACGGGCATTAATTGAATCGGAATGAAACGAGCGGGACATGTGGCGGATAAATGCATTGGTCTGCGCCTGGAAGATGTGGGCACGGACGAGAGGTTTTCATTGAAATTGATCTTAAAGGAAATGGAAGGGGAAAATGGGCCGTAAAAACGTTCCTTGTGATAGTGACTCGCGGAGGTCTTTTGTAAAATTGGGCGTGAAACATTTGGCTCCGAATTTCTTGATAAGCTGAAAAACACAGTAGCTTCTGAAGAAGGATTCTGCTCCTGAAAGCAGTTGAACTTCAATTCGAAGTAGACAGGTGAATAAAATTAATATCTACAAAACCACACATTCGTAAATAGGATCATTAAAAGCTGGAACCAATGACCTGTAGGCTTACTAGCATCTTTCTCCTGTAAACTAAACACTTTTAGAAAAAGAGTTAAAAATGTAGTTACATGCAAGGGAATTCGAGTGGGGATTGAGTGTAAATGACTAAAGTGATGTGAAGTGTAGTGATGTGGAGTGAACTGACGTGATATATGTGAAGTGACTTTGTTTTGAAGTGAAGTGAACTGAATTGAGTTACGTTGAAGTTCTTTGGTACAAAACTAACATGCATATTAGGATGGTCTTATATTGAGGGTATTTGATGGAATTGTGACAATTTTATTTGGTGTGTATCCTGTACTGTGTTTGTTTTAACTTGTTTTATTATATGTGAGTGTGTGTATGTGTGTGTTTTGTAATGTGTGGGTGTATGTTTGTATGGGTTTTGTATGTGTGGGTGTTTTGGTAATATGTGTACTTGTATTTACTGTGTTTTGTATTGTGTTTTGTATATTTATTCTTATTTGTTACTAGTGTAAAGACTACTGCCACCGATTGAAAACTCAATTGCAGTAAATAATAATAATAATAATAATAAACATTTTTATTTTTTAACGATTTAAATTTCTTTTATATGAAGAAGTAAGAATTATTTTAACTTTTCTCATTCAAGCTTTCTTAATTTATTACGTCTAGATATCACAACTCTGTTTTGTATATAAAATTAAGAAAAAGTTTAATAGCTGCTAAATATTTCCCACCGGAGAAAGTCATAAAATTAATGACTTATACCGAATAAAAATGCCCCGCCTCAGTAATTTTGAATAATGTCTGTTACTTAACTGAAATTTATGAGCATAAGAAGGGATAGAAACAGCGATATAATTTGTTTCAAAGTTTTATTCCCATCGCTTTTTATTAGGCATCCTCTAATATGTATTTTACGGAAATGCAAGTTCAGTCCCTGACGTTAGTTACTTACTGTTTTATCTTTAATGTTGTAGACTCACAGGATATTAAAAAGGTACTCGGTTCTCCAGTCGAAACTGCAGTCGAAGCACCGTAGATAATGCGTTTCATGATTTCTCTTCGTCCCTCCTGATAAATGATAGTACGGAATTATAAGTAGGCCACGCCCATTTTCTCCCAAGTCGCTTTTAACCCTTCACTGACATTCTACCGTAGATGCTGCATATTGTGATTATTCAAGTAAAGGTAAAGTATAAATATCCCTGTAGAGGAGTGGACAGGCCCTTAGGGCTTCAGGATTTGGAGGCTCCCAGATTCTTTAGATATTCTGTACATGAAAGTAGGAAGGTTGTCAGCCCAAGGCACCGGCAGCCTTTACCTCCCAGGAGATACCCCTGGTACTCAATTTTTGTAGAGGCTGAGTCGACCACCAAGTGTGGACGGAAAGAATAAATCAATAAAAGATTTCAATTATCTTATCGGGAACCGAACCCGCGAACTTCCGTCTTGTAGCGCAGTGCCTCAGTCAACTATACACCTAGTAGTGCGTGAAAACTCTGGTGGTTAGAACCATCTATCATAATTTAGTTATAGTTTTGGTAGGTTTATCATTTCTGTTTTGTAGAGTATATAGATATAAATGTACAGTTAGTGTGTATAAGACTTGTATTTGATATTGATAATTAATGGATCTTTCTACGTGCTTGTTAATTACTTATGGCGAACGGCTTTGTACATTGAAACTTACAAAAGCAAGGCCTCATATCTGACAACTGTCATTACAGCATGGCACCACGTGGCCTGAAGATGGAGACGGCCAAGCGTTAGGAGGAGGTCGCTGAGAATGTCTTAGACAAACCGTGGCGGACGGCTTGAAATGGATGACTTTCTAGTTCTGAGGTAGAATGTTGCTAAGAGCCTCTAGCCACAGAATTTAGCATTTTGCGTCTTTTCACAGAGTGCCGTGGAAGGAAGGATGCGTACGTGCAGTTACTGTCAACAAGACAAAAGATGCATTTGTAAACGTAATATAGAGGCGCGTTCGCATAACTTTTTCTGCCGTGGAAGAGCAATAAATACTACATATTCTGATTGCGTATGTGTGTGAAACCGTAGTTATTCATGAAGCAATGCGCGTGTGCCATATTATATTGTAATTTATGGCCTGTTTAACTTTACTTTATCTCACAAACGTCATGACTGTCGGAAAAAGTTATGGAACACATGACGTGTACTAATTTTCTCTACTCCTTTGGTCTGAAACCTTTCTTATAATAAGAAGAATTCAGCGAGACTTGTCATAAATGTACAAACGTCTCCACGTAATGGATCTTTATTTATGTCACGTTTCAAACGCCGAGTTAAATCCCATCTGCCAACTGCTGGCATTATTAGGTCACCATATTCTCCACGTTAGCAGGATAAGGGTTAAACTTGATTTTTCTAGATAGATTTTGGAAAAAATAATCCAGTCTCACAATTCATGAACACCCGTCAGTGGCAGCCGAGGTCTGTCACGCCGACAGCCGAAGGAACATGGTGAAGGTAATAGTTGCTTTCCGTAGCGCGTAAAAATGAGTACAAAGTTGCGTGGGAAAACAAGAAGGGAAGAAACGGCTTGTCACGAATTGTGGTGGGTTAGGTTAGGTTATATATAAATGGATTTGATAGAAACAATGTGTGTGTGCGTGTGTGTGTGAGTGTGTGTGTGCGTTTGTGCGTGTGTGTTTGTGCGTGTGTGCGTTTGTGCGTGTGTGTGTTTGTGTGTGTATGTGTGTGGGTGTTTGTGTGTGTGTGTGTGTGTGTGTGTGTGTGTGTGTGTGTGTGTGTGTGTGTGCGTGTGTGTGTGTGTGCGTGTGTGTGTGTGTGTGTGCGTGTGTGTGTGTGTGTGCGTGTGCGTGTGCGAGTTCAAAAAGTTACAATATTAAGGCACGTGTAACAAGGCTGATCCATTTTGCAGCGAAGAAGGACGACGGTAACGAATAACAACTACTAAAATACCATCAAAAAGTACAATACCAGCACGTCTCAACACTTTAACGCAGAGACGCTACGTTCCTTCGAAACGTCGGGATTTATTAACCACGCAGCACAGCCTACCAGCCCTGAAGACCAGAATCCATTCTCAAGCGAAATTCAGTAAGCAAATAACCGTATCAACCGTAGGAAAGTGTGTAAATGTTTGCAAAGATCCGACGGCGAGCAATTTATAGTTAACTACTCATCTGCTAACAGTCCACACTTCAAAACCACATCACGAAGCTCAGTGTAGATTATGGACTGGGAACATTTTTATTCCGATGAGGTCATAACGCTTTATTAAGAACTTAAAAATAACAGACTAACTAACTAATAAACTAAAGAACTATCACCCATTCCATGGAGCACAGTCCTTCTTGAGAAGGTACCACTTCCGTTAAAGTGAATTCCCGCACAATAAAAAACCAGTAGCGAGGCCGACACGTATCCTAAACCTGAACCGCAACTACCCGATCCACGCCTTCCCAACATAATTTTTAAAACCATTTTAATATTATCCTCTCACGATTATTGAGTGCATAAAAACAGCAGTTTTACCTGTTGCATTATATGGGAGTGAAACCTCTGCTCTGAAAATAATGGAAGACAACAGATTGAGTGCTTTGAGAAGAGAGTGCTGGGAACATACAGTAACAGGTCGATGAAGGAATGTGAATAATAGAGAGTATTATTATTATTATTAGTACAGTTCAACAAATATTAAATGATAAAGAATGAGTTGTGCTGGGAGGACGGCATTCAGTACTACCTGAAAAATCATAGGGTGACTAAACTAAGCTAGAAAGGTAAAGCAGTCCCGTTACAGGCCTGGTATGGCCCAGAGGGCTCCAGGAAGTTAAGGTTCCCAGATTTTGTGACAATGGCACAGGATGGTGGTAAGGTTGTCAGCCTTATGCACCGGCCGCCCTTACCCCCAGAAAATGCTCCTGGTACTCATTTCTGTTAGAGGCTGAGTAGACCCCAGGGCCATAGTGCGATCGGAAGGATTTTATGTCAATGAAAAATTCCAATGACACCAGCCGGGATCGAACCAGCGATCTTCCGATTTGTAACACAGCACCTTAACCACTGTGCCACAGCGGTCCCCAAACTAAGCCAGATGTCAAAAAAAGAGAGAGAGAGAGAGATCTTATACAGCTACAGTGTGAGGGAACGGAATGATCGAAGTGGCCCAGGAAATAGTTGAATGGTGGGTTCTTGCGAACACAAAATGAAATATCGCGACCGTAAATGATGTAAAATTTTTTGAACAGCATCAACCAACCACCACCAGGACAGTCTCCTTACCTCGTTGCTGAAATTCAGACAGTATCATCAGGTTTACAAAGCCACGTCAGAATTCCAAAAACAAGGTTTTCTTTTTTATCGACTGTTCCTGTCGCTGATACCAAGTCGAAAAATGTTGAACTGCTGGACGAGTATAAAATGTGAACAGCTGCTTATGTTGCACAAGACTGTACTCGTGTTCGGAATATGAGAGCAACGCCGCATCGTGAATCGTACAGCGATTATAGAAATCAAAATAGCAAATGAAGGACTATGGCAACAAGTGTCCTTGTTACGGACTAATGCACTGTTAGGAAGCTATGCCGCACACTGCCACCCTATTACATTACACTCCTTGGCCACATTATCATTTGTTTTACATAAATAATAAATTGAGAACAATATCAATTTGAAGTCATGGAAATAAGTATGGATTAAAGTCCATAGAAACAAGTTTATCCACGTCACGTTCATGTTCAGAAGTCCACGTTCTTACTGTTTGTGCAGGCATATTCACCTTATAATGTTAAAAATTTCATTGAAACACTAAAAAACTAACTGAATGCAGCAGAGTCCTCTCTGAGACAGTAACAGTTCCTCAGCTAAACAAAACGTTCACTGCACATTACGTAACACGGAGGTTCATTACTGCGTCCACAATATCCCGCCACTTGTACTTGTCCTCAGGCAGATCAATCCATTCCACGCCCTCCCAACCAACTTCTTTCAGATTAACTTTAATATTATTCTCATACCTATACCTAAGTTTTCAAAATGATATTTTTTTCTTAAAGTTTCCCTACCAAACCCTGTAAGCATCTCTCCTCTCTCCCATATGTGCCACATATCCCGGCCCATCTAATTCTTCTTCATTTTATCAGCCGGATAATATTTGAATATCACACCAAATACCATACGGGTGATGAAATGACTGAAGAACGGCTTGATGAAACCTAACTTACCAACTGAGTAGCTGCGTCCACGTGCGTGTGTGTGTGTGTGTGTGATCGCTCTCTGATACGCATAACAGGGACTGAAATATTGTCTGCTGTTACTAAACTAACACTGCGGTACCGCAACTCGAAAACTCAACACTGTTAGTACCTAAACGCTCCCCCTCTTCGCGGAATACCCTGAAGATGAAAGAAGCAAGACCCTCCGAAGTGATCGCAGATACCTATACACCAATCTGCACGGTGTCATCCCAAAAGACTGTTACCTGCAATAGGCTACGTAACAAACCTAAACAATGGATATAATCCCGAGGCACTGTATTCTACCTCACATCCTTATAACGGAGCGAGATGATGTAGGGATATCGCTCAGACAGGTGCCCGGATCTATCTGGGGAGGGAAGAAGGTCCTGCGGTTTTCCTCCGTACACTCAGGGACATACCAAACAACGATCTCGACTACGCCACAACCGATGCCTAACAAATCGTCTCCAGTTCACCGGTCAACCCACATAAACGATAGACATTGCTACCGATAGCAACGCTAAACAAACCAAATAACACATTTTCACCATCTGCACCGTTCATATCCTGCTAAAATATCATCCTTCTCGGCAAGGCAAGTGACAGGTTCCCAACAGGACAATCACGAAAATCCTGCATGCATTCAATTTATCTTCCATTCCATATGCTCAGCCCATGTTAGCCTCCCACATTTCACTATCCTAATATAACCACAGAAGCTTTACACACGAAGACGTTCCTTGTTAGATAACAGACCGATCTAAAACTGCTTAAAAGTGAAACAAAATGTTTCATGTTACCATCAAACCACAATAACAGTGTACAAATATTAGTATTTTATTGTGACAACATGTTTCGGTCTTATTACACCATCCTCAGGCCAACAATCAGAGACATGAGGTACAATCAGTGCATATCATGTATTGTGGGATCCCATATTACTTACAGGGTGTACGTAAAAATAGTTTAAAACCACAAGGAATTACATATACTAAAAGTAGCTAAAAAGCATGTAATAGTATTAAATTATATTGGTCAGGATGGAAATATGTTGTATATAAACTATTCTCGCATAGGTGTCTTAATAATCTGCACAATTTGGGAAGGTACTGTGATTCACATTTGAAGGTGGTCGAATCTCGTAATCACAATAGCCCTCAAGTTCAAGGTTGTCGTATTTCGCGCACGTATTTTAGATTCAAGTATTCATGTCTGTATATGTGTACATAGATGTACTGCATTATGGCTGTGGATCTGTAAGTCACATATTCGGCGCATTAGTATCTGGTTGTATACATAGGTATATATAAAAAATATATATATTTATATATACTCGTATTGTGAGTTAGAGTATATTAGACTTATATTCATGTATGTTGATATATCAGACAATGGTTGAAGGCGTTCTTATTCTGGGACGGAGTTGAATAAATGGATGTCTGATGTGGTTATTGAAGAATTACCACATGAAAGTGGTTCCGAAACGACAAGTACTTAGTGTAGTTAAATGTTAAATTATAGCAAAGATAGTATATGTGACTTATAGATCCACAACCATAATTCAATACATGTACACACATACAGACGTGAATACTTGAATCTAAATTACGTGCGTAATATACTGCAACCTTGAACGTGAGGGCTCACATGACTACGAGATTCGACCACCTTCAAATGTGAATCACAGTCCCTTCCCAAATGTTTCAAATTATTAAGACACCTATATGAGAATAATTTATATACAATATATTTCCATCCTGACCAATATAATTTAATACGATTACATGCTTTTTAGCTACTTTAATATATATATATAACTTCTTATGGTTTTGAACTATTTTTATATACACCCTGTAAGTAATATGGGATCCCACAGCACATGATATGCACTGATTGTACCTCATATCTCTGACTGTTGGCCTGAAGATGGTATAATAAGACTGAAATTTGTTGCCACAATAAAATACTAATATTTTAATACTGTTATTGTGTTTTGACGGTAACCTTAAATATTTTGTTTCACTTTTAGTATCATTAAAACACAACGGGATATCCTCGATTAACATAAACTGCCTACCTAGTTCTTCCTCTATGCTTTAAAACGTGCCTTACTGATAGTTAAATTATTAGCGATATGCAACTCCGCATATAAAAAAAGGCAAAATTAAACAATCTACTTACCCCAGAGAGACGAATGAGATGGGCTGGGCATGTGGCGCGTATGGGTGAGGAGAGGGGGGTTTATAGGGTCTTCGTGGGGAAACCGGAGGGAAAGAGACCACTGGAGAGACCTAGGCGTAGATGGGTGGATAATATTAGGATGGATATCCAGGAGGTTGGATGTGGGTATATGGACTGGATTGGGCTGGCCCATGATAGAGACAGGTGGCGGACGTTTGTGAGTGCGGTAATGAACCTTCGGGTTCCGTGAAATGCGGGGAATCTCTTGACTAGCTGCAAACCAGTTAGCTTCTCAAGAAGGACTCTGCACCATGGAGTAAGTAAGTACTTACCCCAGAGAATTTCAGTTTTCATTCAAATAGGAAGAAGGGTTAATCGCAACGTGAATGCTACATTTTTTATGTGTATGACAGAAATCACGAACGGAAACACGCACGCAAAATACACCACAGAACTGCGAAGAACTGTACATGGAACTGGACATGCCGGGAGAAGGGAACGTGATTATTTCATGAGAGGCAATCCTGTAATCCTTCTATTTACACAAAATAAACACCACAAACATGTGTTTTAACTCGAACCGTAAAAGCACTGGTTCAGTCTCCAGCAGACATGAAATGAGTAATTTCAAGACCAATAATTCTCCTCTCGGCGAAGAAATAAAATTATGCTGTAAATACAGCACGCAAGGCAAAATAAATCTGCCACATATCTAGTAACTGCGTAACAACACAGTCACAGTAACCACTGCCTGCACAGAAATGGAAAATTTCCGCCATATCCAAGAAAGCAGAATATTTCAAAGACCTAAGTTACAACACCTTTAAATGCCGTAACAAAAGTTGCACAGTCTGACGGCGAACAATAAGAAGACAACTTTGAATTAAAATTAACACTGCACCTATGATTTTAAGTAGTAATTGTATAAAATGTAAATGATGGTGGAAGATCCGTCCGATACAAAACTATGTGTTACCAATACCAGAAGGTAAGCTTTATTTTTGAGTGTTGAAAGTTTCAACATTGATCTTATTGTGATTTATAAGAACAGTATAGTCAATGCCACAACGACTTCAGTTACACGATACTTTCCATCCCGCGCTTGTCAAGAATACTAATTAATTACTTATTTAATTAATAATAATAATAATAATACACTTGGGGCACCATGACTGATAGAATATAAATTCCCCGAAACATTTACCATCCGGATTCATTTCGAACACATGAATGATATCATGCTGGTAACAGTAAAACTGGGTTTCAAACCTCAGACGCCTTAGTTACAAAACGCTTCATCAAAAAGCCACTGGACTGAACGTCAATTTGAATAAACGGTGGCAAAGCTGAAGGGGCAGTGGCGTTCCAGTACTAAATCTGAAACATCATCACGTCCGGTAAGACCCACGTGGAACATGGGGTAGATTCACTTCATAGTCGATAAATTTGTTCACACTAGGTCGCACACTTCACTCACTGCTGCATACCATCAGTGGTAGGCACTATTTATCATCACAACACAAAATCCAGGTACAGTAACATATTATTTAATACACTACGTCAGCTAATAAGAAACGAACAGATACTACACCGAAAAAAAAAACTTGTAGGTTGGTGGTGGGGGTGACCTGTTTCACCGTCGGAATGGGATTTAAAAGGCAGCAGCCTGCCTGTCAATCACACGTACTGTACAAGACTTTTTAAAACTCGCCTGTGAAACTATACGTGCACAGTGATTTAATAACTGGTCACAAAACATAAGAAACAAAACCGTAAGTAGTATAACAAGACAGATTCCAGTATATTTCCTGAGGTACAAAATAGGGGATTACAACCCCTGGGGGCGGCCCGCAAAGAGAGATAGGCGAGGAGCGAGGCGCGGCAAGGCATCGATCCCCCCGCCCAACACATTCCCACACATCACAGATAGTCCTCTGCCACATTCCCTTTGAAACAACCACAGACTAATCAAAACACCCCACTCTGGAAGAAAAATTTTGGCACTACATGTAAAACACGAAAAAAGTCACTGAACAGAACATTAAAATGTGTATTTACCTGCCAAAAACACGACACGATCTGCCCGTCGACCTGCTTTCGTCACTCACTGCTTTACCAAAATGGCGCGCGCGCATGGGCATGGCTTGTAGAACTCATCCCCCTTGGTTGAGAAGCTCATGAATTTGATCTCTATTTACTAGGGATGATGGTGGTGGAGTGGAGGGGAGGGGATGTACTTTGATACGAGAATGGAATGTGGCAGCTGATATACCACATTTTAGGGGGGAAAAATCTTCATTTCAGTAACATATTTATTCAAGTGAACAAGTTTCCTCCTTGCTGCAGCAGTAGCACGCATGTGTACGACATCTATGAGCGTTCCACTAAACTAGTAGGAACTGTCTACATGCATCGGAACATCAGTGAAACAACACACCCTTCGGCGCTAACACATTTCGTATTTTAAAAACCAGGTCAGGATGAGCAAATGTCCGAAAAATAGAGACTTTTCATACGATTAACATAATTTATGAAATCCAAGCCTTAGACGTAATTCCTGTACAAAGTCGGAATGATTCTTTTAGTCATCGTCTGCCGTCATGAAAACTGACATAAAACCTTCTTGCAGCAAACAAGAGCACAAAGCACTTGGACGGGAGTGGAGATATACACTACTCTAGCACTACATCTTGTGCTGTCACCTCCCGCAAAGCTGCGGCACGAGGAGGCGTGCACGTTGCCTGGACACCTGACCCTACCAATGCAGACTAACCAACAGACTCGCGTGCACGATGGATTGCCAGTACCCAGGCGTTGATTTCCCTATTCAATATCTCCATGATTCATAGCTCCACAACGTGCTTGCTTCTGCAGCGCTGAGAAGCGAGACCTCGCCGTCTGTTGAGTAGTTAATAATTGATACTCGAGGAGTCTGTATACGGCTTACAATTTAATCGTAGCACGAGAGGGAAGGCTTCCCTTCATTTACCTAGCCTCACATGTAACTAAACCCCTCCAAATGACGTGTTGCACTAATGAGATTGCTGCACGTTAAGGCAGATTACTCAAGGACAAAGCAAAGGCATTTGCGGGATCTAGTTCGAAGAAAACTAAGCTTTCTACGGTCAGCTAGTCTGTTTGTTTCGTATTATCAATGTCTATCGCACAGACCTCATAGACATCTCCCACTCACCAATTCTAAACAGCTGATAACAGCTGAACCGGACAATTCTTCGCCTTATAGTGAACACGAAACTAACTACTATGTCCACAAAAGCTGCTACTGTAAACTACCTTACATCAAATCACTCCCATCCACACTCTCTCACCATACCCCTTTGATATTATCCAAGCAGTCTCAGCTCTTCAATTTATTAATTTCTCAACTCTGCCGTCTATTTCCTTGACTTCACCCCATCCTGCCGAGCAGTACACATTCTTTGCATACTTCTCCATGTATTTTTATCACGGAGAGATAAAAAGTTTCATGCCCATACTCAAATTAATGCCCGATTAATTTAAATTTAAATAATACACACATAAATACCAGTAAAGGGATGTAAATACTGAATACAGGATAAGTCCCACAACACATCTACATTATGTTCCTTCATTTATGGTAAGCCATCTAAGAATGATTAATGTAAGATGAGCACTAAAGAAAAGTATAAAGCAAGACGAAGGACACAAAATGACAAAAGGTTACCGCTTAAGTTCTGGGAGTCTGTTTGGTGTTCTTTGGCTGTGGGTAAAAGGGACATTCACTGTCCAAGCGTGTTACAGAAAAAACTATATTAAGTATAAATATGACACGAAAGTTTTTATACAAAGTTCATTCCGGAATATCTAAATTCGTACTACTACATAAAAAAGTTGTTCATTGTATTGTAATAATGAAAGCAATTTCAGTACGGAGATTCATCTGGGCGGAATTTCTTAACATTCATGTCAAGGTCGATTAGTTCACAAGCAAAGACGAGCATAACACCTTCATTAACATTCTTTTTTCTGTGAGACTGGTATAACGTCTACAATGCATCATGTACATAACTTACTTACTCCATGGTGCAGAGTCCTTCTTGAGAAGCTAACTGGTTTGCAGCTAGTCAAGAGATTCCCCGCATTTCACGGAACCCGAAGGTTCATTACCGCACTCACAAGCGTCCGCCACC
>Ga0123352_10013167_pt1 | contig 13118 bp, 6 predicted proteins | sample TergutLab28metaG_FD_89700 | JGI IMG/M metagenome (GOLD analysis project Ga0123352, IMG submission 89700) | Labiotermes labralis P1 segment gut microbial communities from Petit-Saut dam, French Guiana - Lab288 P1 | ecosystem: Host-associated > Arthropoda: Insects > Digestive system > Gut ... | reverse complement strand
GTGGCGGACGCTTGTGAGTGCGGTAATGAACCTTCGGGTTCCGTGAAATGCGGGGAATTTATTGACTAGCTGCAAACCAGTTAGCTTCTCAAGAAGGACTCTGCACCATGGAGTAAGTAAGTATATATATAAAATTTCGCATTGAAGGTTAATTTGGTGAGTGGTACGTACACAGTCTGTGATATATTAGAGCAGCACTGTGAGTGGATGGTATTATTTTGACACTATTATAAATCAAGTGAAGAAGTAAAATTTGACGTGCATCGTGATATGTTTCTATAGTAAAACCAACCAGATGCAAGCAGTTAGCAGTATCTGTTTCACATATGCATGTTGCTGTATGTACAGACGTGAACTCCTGATGATGGAGGGAAAGACCGTCCGAAACATGTAGAGTTATCCCAAAATAAAATAAATTTGATACACTGATGTATCTGGTTGGTTTCACTACAGAAACAAAGTCTGGTTAAAATTCCACTCGATATGGCGTGGCAGTATTCGTTTGCGTATACAAACGCCTGCCATTATACTTGATCTATCGCGGGTAATGTCCCCCTTGGCCGACCAGAGACGCCCGTCTAAAATGGCTCTTAAGGATATAGGTTGTAAAGACGGGAAATGTACAGAGCTGGATGAGGGTCGTGTCCAATGGTAGGTTTTGATTCTGGCAACAATGGAACTACTACAACTACTTTGTAATTTAGTTATTACTAGCGAGGAAAAAAAGTCACTTAATTCAATATAAATGCCACTAAATCAGCGACGGCGCCATAACCTCTTCCGTCCGTTTGTTAAATGACACATTTCAGAGCACACACACACACACACACACAAACACAAAATGATAACGATGCTGTTACACGATCCGCGTGTGGCTTCAATAAACGCAATCACCGAGGTACACGAACCTCACTGAATCACCAGGGCTGAACAAATATTGACCACCGACCAGTCTCTTCAATACTGTAAATGAGGTTTCTTGTAGGGAAAGGCCAATGACGCGCCCGGCTAGTTATTTTATCAGTGCCAGTGCCACGAAACTTCCACTTCAGAAATTGGGAATAAAAGTGTTTGCGGGGTTTTCGTCGAGTTTCCGTGGTAAAACACAAAAAACCGGTTACTGCATGTCTCGTGATCACCACCATCATAATCACAATTATTACATTTCACCTCACAATTACTCCATTAGAGTGTTCTATTTAAATTCCGGGTTAATACAGCCTAATAGCTGATGTCCAACTTCTTTATTAATTTTTTCCTTTAAAACACTGATCGGTAAAAGGAAACATCATGCACAACGTGACTTACATATTTCATAACAAAATACTAAAATCGATTCTTAATTTTTTCAACGCCCCCTCTTCGATCTCAAAAGTGACACTGCGTCAGACTGTGTCATGCACCACGTAAGTTAGTTATCGGCTTCTTACCGCGGGGCCCGGTTTCGATCCCAGGTCAGTGAAAGTAGGATTTGTGGCAGGTGAAGTGGCACTGGCCGATGCCAATGGCCGCGCGGTCTAAGGCGTGGTTCTGCGGCCGTTCAATTGCTGGGATTGCGGGTTCGAATCCCACCGGGGGGGGGGGGCATGGATTTCTGTCAGCTGTAAGTGTTGTGTGTTGTCAGGTAGAGGTCACTGTGAAGGGCCACTCAATCGTCCAGGGTGTGTCTCAATGTGATGGTGAAGCCTCGATAATGAGAATGCCTGGCCAAGTTGGGGCTGTCGCGCCATGAGGGAGGCATTGGAAGACATTTTTCTATGCTTACTTCTGCTCCCTGCCGCCACTGACAGCACCAGTCCACCAATGCTTCTGCTCATTCCTTCTGCCCATCACCGAAGTCACATAATCTAACAAATTAACAGCGCAGTTAAATAAGATACTTTGAAAATTACAAAATTAATAGTATCAAATTAGATCAAAAGATAATCGTAATAAGTTGGTAAGGATTTAGGGGGAAGCAGCAGTGGCCAATCCGAACATTCAGCTGAACTGAGTAAGACCACAAGCGGCAGATTTTGACGTTTTGCTGACCGTGCATCTCAGTATATTTATCTTAGTAACTAACCAACTTGATGCACAACATTTTTGTTTTACAATAAGTTTATTTCATGCCTCTACATGTTTCGAGCACCATGCGCTCATCATCAGGGGATCAAAATTGTATTATACAGCGTCTGGTATCGTCACACCTGTAGGTGGCCGTCCCGTGCACATGCTGAGAGAGGACCAGTCATATCTCAACCTGTGCACGGGACGGCCACCTATAGGCGTGATGATACCAGACGCTGTATAAAACAATTTTGGCTTCCTGATGATGAGCACATGGTGCTCGAAACATGTACAGGCATTAAATAAACTTATTGTAAAACAAAAATTTTGTGCATCAAGTTGGTTAATTACTAAGATAAACACAAGTGGCAGGTTACTCAGTAATCAGACGGAAATTCGGAACTGGCACCTCCGGTTTGTGAGTGACGCATCATCGCTTAACAAGCATACCACCTTCATTTTAGTTACGGGAAACTTATTTGTAAAAAAAAAAAGAGTGAACGGACGACAAATCGCTTCGATACGGAGCAAAATCCCGACTTTTGGACAAAACCTCAATTTGATGTCACGGATTGATACGATGAACGGAACAAACCGGTTGATGTCATATCGACTCCTGGTCCACAGAGACAGGTCAACTGATCAAAGCGCTATGAGGTGTTGTTATCACATAACGGGAATGCACGCGCAAATCCTGACCTTGACCCCCCTGACCTCACACATAAACTCAGGCAATAAGTACAGCAGAATAATCGCCAATCACACAACAAATCACGCTTAGCTACACTGACGTAGCGTCGAGTAACCAAAGTTTATGGCGGGTTTCTTAGCAAGTCGCATGACGAGAAAATAGAGCAACAGATAAACGTCCAATTTCTTGTGAGACAGACGGCAACTGCCACCGAAACTTTAAACTTTTTACGCGAGACGCATGAAGAAAAGTCGGAAATACGTACAGAACTCTCTCAAAACGACTCCAGGGAACGTTTCGAGGCATGGAAGTTTCGTATGAAGTGGCGACTAGTACCATAATGGGAACTACATGTAGATAAAATCGGTCTCGTTATTTAATTGCCACGCCACAGGTTTGAACAAAACAAGCATTAACACAATGAGCGGGGTTAAGAAAAACTCTGGTAGCCGAACCTGTGGCTGTGGTAGCTGAAGCCAAGGAGTACGACCGGTCACGTACAGGGCCTTTTCGCAGGAGTGAGAATCAAGAAATAACTACTAACTTTAATAAGCTGAGGATGCACGAGACGGGTTCGCGATTCAGTTCACAACACAGCTAAACTTACGGCGCCGCACCTGGTTTCAGCTGGCTTAGCTTAACTACAAACTGACACATCTCATCTCACTTGCTCATACGAATCAAACTTATTTTCCAACCCAGTATGAGGCCAAATGTTTTAACAACTTGGTGTACACATTTTCCAAAAAGCAGGAATGCACAAATCCCGGGTGAAAGGTCGCCCGTGGCGACTAAATTTTGTACGGTGGGGCATAACACTCGTAGGCTGTCGGTATGAAACTTGCTGCGTGTCACCCAGAATTTTGAGGTGGCTCCCATGTTTTTTGGAAAATTTGTGATGCCCTGTCCAAAAGCTTCCTTGGCAACTTCGCTTGCCGCACTGACCTTTATTGTGGGAACGACCAACTCCGGAGACGATTTCCGCCGTTTGGCCATAAGCGTCAGAAGGTGCTTTTCGCCCCACAGTCTCACATTCATCACAATGACATATGTTTATAATAAGAATTTTAAAACTTAAACAAATCTGTGTCTTACATCATGGGGAAATTTTTGTACGAAGAGCCGTTTTGGGGGAAAATCAAGAAGTCTGACGTGGGCATGAACAAGGCAGGGTTTACGGTACACATGGCCGACACGAATAAAATTACATTGCACCAACAGAGTTTAGTGCAGATCTTAATACCAAATTCCATTAAAATTCACAAAAAAAACCCCTTCAGTAATAAAACCGAAGACAGACTGACACGACATTCACCACGGGCGCACACTGTGTGCTTCGTACAGAGAAAACGTTAAATCCGTCGCTTCGTGACGTCATGACCACTTCCACGAGGCTTAAGTCCCACAAGTAGAAGCTCCACCTATTCCAGCACTTGGTGACCACCGCATGCACCACTATGTGATCACTGGATGTCCGAACATGACGGCGACCGGACATCGAAATCAGCTCCTCCAACTCGTAGCTAAGCACTTTGCTCACATTGAGCTAACGTGACTCCTCCGCTAATGCTTAATTACCAGATGAACATACGCTACTAAAATTAGAGTGGTTATATTCCACCATGCAGACTGGGGTTCCAGGTTCCCCCTGAATATTGGTAAATACTGGGTGATTCAGGAGGAAAGATTTTGGGAGGAGATGGTATCGGTCATTCTGAGAAAACCACTTCGTATGAACATATGTCGAATTAGGAATGATTACCGAAATATGGCCACCAAGATCTCCACACCTAACTCCGTAGGATTTTTGTTTCTGAGTTGGATGAAGAGCGACGTTTACAAAAGGAAGGTGGATACGCGAGACGAGTTGCTCGCAATTTGGATGCTGCTGCCCGCATAAAGAAACATGAAGATCAACTCAGACAACACGCGATCTTAGCACACCAGTTGACGGTGGGATTTTCGAACCTTTATTGTGAAATGTAACAAATTTGTCATTTAAACATTAAATTAAAATTAAAGTCAAATAAACAGCAAGTAATTTATCTTTCTTCCCATTCACAAAGCTATAGGATTTGTAGATTCAAATAGCTCTGTCTTGGTAGCAATTCAGAATTGGCCACATATTCATACGAACTTTTTACCTCACAATGACCGATACTATAACATCCCAGAATATTGACATTCCCTCCTGAACCACCCTGTACATACCAAACTACGCACCGTCACAGCCCATCACTCCGTAGTCTTAATATTAATCGCTGGAAGAACCTCTAGTGCTAGATGCTACAACGCTAATTTTTTAATATTTTTTTTGTACCTTATAAACGTGTTGAAAGTGACAACGAGGAAATGATTAGGCGATGATGTGTGAATTTGGTGGGATTTGGAAGGAAGAGAGTGCGCAGCCTGCAGCCACCCCACTTTCATTAGACCTATACCATCCCTGGTGGTTAATCGAACACACATTAAAATACTGCAAAACCACCGAGTACTTCCCAGTCACTGACCGCGAACAGCAATTCAAATCGCTCCAGCCAACAACTGCATAATGTTTGAAATCCTCACATTTAAAACAAAAACTAGGACACAAAACTTGACCCGTTCCACACACGTTTACGAAACCTTCTCATTTTAGTTCTAAAGTCAGACATGCCGTTGTATTTTCGTATAATTACAGGGGTGAAAACGATGAAACAACATTATTTATAGTATAATAATATAAACAACCAACTAGATGCAACAATAACAATTTATTAGTAATTTCAATCAGCTTAACATGATTCGGGCAACAATTTCGCCCATCCTCAGGAGCACTAGACTGTGTTACAGCTTGTGGTATAATGCACCGGCGATGCTGCCTGCTGGTGATTAGGTTGAGGTGGAACTGCGTTCCACCTCAACCTAATCACCAGCAGCAACTTCTTCGGTGCATTATACCACAAGCTGTAACACAGTCTAGTGCTCCTGAGGATGGGCGAAATTATCACCCGAAACATGTTAAGCTCATTGAAATTACTAATAAATTGTTATTGCTGCATCTAGTTGGTTGTTATATTATTGTATCAGAGATGCACGGTCACACAAACATCAAATTTATTTACAGTATTTATTGCCACATGTTTCGACCCCAAAGGGCCATCACCAGGCTCAATTCATAAAAAGAAACTAAAGACCATGCAATTACTATAGTGTGTGTCGTGTTGGTTACCCCTTAAAGTGCTGAAAACCATAAATAATTAGAATTAACTGTCCAAAAATGGCAGGCCCTCTTTTCCTCTACGCCTTAATGTCGTGGGGCTCACCTGACCACATGAAGAGCTTACCCTCTGCTTTCTCAAATCAGACACATTTCGTTTTTTTTTACCGCCGTGCAATGCTAATGCTGGACAAAACAATGCCCATCCTTGAACTAGGTTCTTTCTTGTACCATATAATATTTTCAATTGTTTCACACGTGCAACCACTAATACGTACCTGGACCCCCCCCCCCGCAAAAGCCGTCAGCTTTGGAAGCGTTGTGAGTGTTTGTGTTCAGTGAGAATGGAAAAGGCTATGTTAGTATCCTTCTTGATTTCACAAATGTTTCAAAAGGGCGGAAATTCTATGCTACAGCACAGGAAGAAAAGTGGAGAGAACTAGTACGAATGCTGCGATGGGAATGATCTGGGAAGTTTCAATCGCTGATTTAACGCAAGAACTAAGAAAGCCAGTACGAAAGAAAAGGCCAGCCCCCCCCCCCCCGCCCCCAGCCAGGGCATTTATTTTGCCCCCCCCCCAAAAAAAAGATTCAAGCTGAGGACCTTAGCCAACAAAATGGCCAAACACCAAACCACACAGCCCAAAAGACTAATAATGACGCTCACTAAATAACTTCTCACTAAGTAACTTCTCACTAAATAACTTCTCACTAAGTAACTCACTACGAAATGAAACGAAATAAGCAATTGAATTACCATGAAAATGACTATACTACGGTTTCAAATTGAGGCCGCTGGCTGCTCCCCAGTGTGACAGTAGGCTGTAGTAATCTGAAAAAGAAATGTAGCTTTTTATTTATTTACATATTCTCAATTCGAACCCAAGAGTCTAAAATTTGGAATCGCAGTCCGCAGCTGTCAGTATGTGTTTAGAGCAGTAGGCCTTGCGGCCAAAATGATCGGCTGACCATGATTACCCTGCGAATCGTACGATCTGCAACACGCTGTGCAAACATCATCCCGCCGGGCAAAGCTGTTTCGATACAGACTGCAGTAGCAGAAAGGGCTAATGTGATAAAACGTCAAACTGATGACACTGTTTAATTCATCATTACGTCAAAACGCCTCAAGGAAGAGGAGGTCCAGATCCACGTATTCTTAAGCTTGGCGCTTTACTGAGGTAAGTGACCCGCTCGACACCCTTGAAAAACAGCCTCCAAAACCCATCGGACAGGAGACTTGGTAGGCACCGGAGCCGGTCTGAAAGTTTTATAAATGTGGAACATCCCCTGCCCCTACCCAGAAATTAATCGAGATTTATCCGTCATCTAGCTTGTAGCTTAGTCACTATGCTGACTGAGCTATTCCGGCTCCTCCAGTGCCAAGATCGGAATCATAAAGTAACTGGCCAAGTCATTAGCTAAGTAAAGTTAAAGGCTTTCCCTGTCCACACCATGAAGGCATACCTTTTACTTATATCGTGTGTGGAGGTATGGCTCCACACTCTCTTAACCTCCGCACTCGATGGAAGTGAGTTTTTTAACTTAACGCCCTGGCCGCTTAATCCCCGGGAAGGAACTCCAGTACCCTGAAGATGGTTGTGCCGCAGAGTAGGTGGGCGTACTGGAGAAGATACAAGAAAATTTGTCCCTACCAAGATATAAAATCCGGACCTTCCAGGCCGCAGCGTACTCACTATGCCGACTACGCTAGCTGGATCCTATTGTTAGCTAAGTGAGGAATTCATACGTACGTCAGTAATTTCATATTACAGATTCTTCCTTGCACCATTCACAGTCGCTCAGATTGACAAGAAATTATTTCCTCTTTCGAAAGGTTCACGAGAATGTTCCTGCCAGCAAACCACTCAGCCAGAAAAACGGAAATTCCGCGCCTCACAGCTCTAAAATTTTTTTTTTAATCCTCTTATTTCCATCTCTAACACATGTCTTCCCATCAGGTTCCAAATTACAACTTTGTATTTATTCCTGTTCTTCGATTCATGCTACATGTCTCGACAATCTCCTCAGATCATCGCAATTAATTAATTAATTAAGAATACGTTAAGCTTTTCCATGCGCTTAACCGGGCACTACACCATGAAAACGTAGAGTGGGCTGAAGTATGCAGTTCTAACCGCGCTACTAGATTGTGGTTAAGTGCTCACATGCATGTCCCGGCCGTCTTAATCCTAGGGAAAGAACCCCCTAGTAACCACTGTACAACAGGCTGAGTGAGTCCCAGAGTCGATATTTACACAGTGGAAAAGGGGAAAATCTCTCGTCCTTGTCGGCAATCGAATCGCGATCCCTCGATCATCTAATCTTGCAAATAATAACGGACTGAATGAATAAATAAAAAGATAAACAAATAAATCAGTTACCAAATACGCTTAATTCGTTTCAACTCGAGCGAATGTTGACGCTGTACAGCAATGCTAGTATTGATGGTGCAAGTAAGGATATGGGCCTAGATGTTTGATTTGGAACGAGGAAGAGTTTAAAAAACGGGTGCTCCGACATTACAGCAGCTTCTATATCAGACAGCGAACTACAGAACATCGAACACATTCAACGCCAGGAAACCCATCCAAAATTCAGCATCCACAATAACGCCCTGCAGTCAATGAAACCACACATATTGCCTCACGTCAAAGTGTTTTTGCCTCGTAATTCCGAGCGAAACGTATTCCATAATAAATACAAACTTTCAGAAAGTGTTTTCCGGGGTTAGGTTTTTCATTAAAAAAAAAGGGGGGGGGGCATTAGAAATGCGGCTACTGGGTAAAAACTTGCTGTCTCTACTTCCACCCTTGTGAACCTTTTAGTCGTGGACAGGATCCAGTAATTGCGCAGTTTTTATACGACGCCTCCGCGCTAAATTGGGATCGGGGCCGACAAACTGCACAATTATCTAAACCGTTCCAAAGATTGGGCCGAGTTTATTGGCGATCCGTGATGTTTAGTCGACAATTTATGCCATTATGACAAAAGACTAGAATTTATTCAGTGCCACTACCTTAAAAATACAACATTTTCGTCCAACTTATATTATTTAAAAGCAACAGAACTACCAACTTAAAAAAAAATCATGAAAGGACTCGCAGCACCCAGACACGTACAGAACTGTCCATGTCTGCACACTCGACAGCAGCGGTCCATACTGGGCGACCACCAAACAACATACAATTTGCTTAGTAATTTTTGTGCATCATTTTTGCTAATCAGCACACAGATTTGTGTAACCAAGAACTATTGCATCATTACTGGATTTGTTAATTGTCAACTTATAGAATATTTAACAAAAAAAAATGTAGATATGTTCGTAACTGCAATTTGTGGTTCTTACGGACAGCACTATAAAATTTACTGTCTGCTGGGATGCAACCCCCTTGTAGTTTCGTATATAGTACCGCTGATGGTTGCTAAGCTGTCAAAAAAAACTCCGATTCATTGCAGCGCTCGGTACAAGCCGTCTAAGGGCAATATCTTGAGGCAGATCAACCCAAATCAGTCAGTCTCTGAAACGCCCTTTAACATCAAGTCTATCCTCCAACCCACGCCTACGTATTCCATGCATTTCCAAGTTCCGAAAGCAGACGCCAGCTACACTGACGGAAGTTCAATGTCACTGTTCTCACTCCACCATGCAAAGTCGCGAGAGCACCACAACTAAAACCACAACAGCTTCCTCTCAAGTCATTTCCAATTCATCATTCCCTAATCAACCTACCGCTCGAAACGTCATGAAGCACACCAAACGTGACACACAATTCCTCCCTTCAGGATTCCCAACCAAAATTTTGTATTAATTACTCATCTGCTACGTGTCCCGCTTAGCTCGTCCCTTGTAATGATGAATGGCATAAATTATGTAACCCTGCAGCATTTTAATAGACTATTTCAGAAAAAGCGTTCCTCCACGTGGTGGTTACTTACATGCACTTCACACTTTGACTTTAATAAGCTCTGTACTTTATCCACGCAGTGTATATAAACCTTAGGCCAAAACGTCTTCCTCAGAACCTACACAAACGAGGTGCTGACGAAGATACTTGGGTGTAAGATGGACGACGTAACAGAGAAGAGGAGAAAACGAGGGGCTTTATGGTCTGTATTCACCACCATTATTCGGGTGATCAAATCAAGACGATGGGAGGCAAGTATAGGGCACAGTAGATGTCCACACAGGATTTTGGTTGGGAAACCTGAGGGAAAGGATCGTTTGGAAGACCTATGCGTAGATGCGAGGATGATGATAAAATTTATCTTCAAGAAATGGGAACGGGGGCAGGCGGGTTTGATCTGGCTCAAGACAGGGACAGGTGGGGGAAGGGGCTGTTGTGAATGCGGTAATGAACCTTCGAGTTCCGTTTAATTCGGGGAATTTCTTGGCTAACTGAGGAACTGTTAGTTTCTCAGGAAGGACCCTGCTCTGTGGAGTTCGTGTATTTATGTGTTTCATATGACCTATCAATAAACACCGACTGTTTATCTACTCATCATGCACCGGCTGAACGTTGTAACAGAAACAGACCGTGTAGGTTCGGAGGCTGCGAAGGTATTTTTATATTTCATTAGCAGAACCTCGGCACTACGGGTCTCGCACTAGACATGTTCGGCCCGTCGTTATGCAGAACGGGCAGTTACCATAAGACGAGAGTAGAGGACTGCAAGACTAAAAGCGAACCAGTCCCATAAAACGACCACAAAATATAATGTAAGGTCAGGGTCCGCCGTAACTTAAAGACAGGATAAGTCTGCGAAGTGGACAGGGAGGAAACCAAACAAGAAACCAATGTCAACTGCCGAGTACACTTTAGCGGGTGACAAGGGGCAATGAAGATGACGGCGCAGCGGGCTTCGTTCCACAGCGAGACACTATTTTCTGAAAATGGGGAAGGCCTGGGAAGTTAGATTTGTAACTTTGGGAGCATTCGTTACATCGCGAGAAACGTCCACTAGCTTCGTCGCGTCCGGTTTCATCTGTCAGCCTGTCTGTCGGCATGGAACCAAGTCAGCTCCCAGTAGACGGATTTCCATAAAATTTCATATGAGTGTTTTTTCGAAGATTTGTCGACAAAATTCAAGTTTCATTAAAATCTGACCAGGATAACAGGTCCTTTACATGAAGACCTACGTACATGTAGGATCACATCTCGCTGAATTTTTCTTCGAATGAGAAATGTTGCAGACAGAATTTGTGGAGAAAATGAAAGCACATTTTATGCTCAACAACTTTTTCCCCCCGTAAAGCCGTGCTGTGTATGAGATAATGTAGGAATAACGGTAGAGCCAGACAGGTCACAGATGACAATAAGGCGCATGCGCATTGCACGCTGGATAATTAAGGCTACAGACACATTCTCAGAATATGCAATACTTATTGCTTTCTCGCGGAAAAAAATGGTTACGCGAACGCGCCTCATTATTACATTATACATAAACTACCTGTCTTGTTTTCCAGCACGGTTTCTCAACCGCGAAGTTTCTGTGTCGTCGAATGTAGGGGCTGTTATGAATGACGACTTCGGAAGGATTAGACTGTACGGGGGGGGGGAGGTATCGATGCGACATCAGATATAAATCTCAGATCCCCAGGTGCATCTTCCAATCATTTGTATTGTCTCTATTCGAAGCTCTTTTAGGCCTAATGTTTATTACTCAAGCAAGCACGTTGCTCGCTTATCACTGGATAATTTTTCCCCCATAGCTCGACTGCCCCCGTGGTCCTTGGTCTCCTCTGTGAGGTTCCTCGATCACAATCATTTAGACACACCATACGCGGCACGTCTCTTCTGGAGAGCGATCGGCCCGTCAAAGAGGTCTCCACCTCACAAAACACAACACTCACAAGAGAAAGACATCCATGCCCCCCGTGGAATTCGAACCCGCAATCCCAGCAAGCGAGCGGCCGCAGTCCCTCGCCTTAGACCGCGCGGCCACTGTCATCAGCACTGCTGAATAATGCTTATCGTTGTTTCGATTCGAACACGAAACATGTATAGTTTAGGGACAGAATTCATTGCCTCGTACCATATGGCCGAATGTTTTATTAAACAGTAATTGTATCCCATGGAATAGAAACCAGTGGCCTCATTCAACAGAAATGCTAACTCCCAGCACACAATGTCTCATGAATCCAACGCTATAACCATACAACAGAACCCACTTTCTCGTGAAACCAGTGATACTGAAAACTGAGGATTTTTTTTTACCTCTGTGCCGAGAACACACAGCACTAAACTGGTGAACGAGTTTCGAGTTGAGTGACATCACAGAGGACAATGAATCTGTTTGAAATCTAAAGTTGCACGTGTGTTAATGGACGTCGGCACAACAGTCGTGTCTCACTGCACGCACCTCCTGAACCTGCCGGGTTCCAACATTCATCTGTCCAAAAGCTGCCTGCATTTAAACGAAGCCTTCCAGAGTGTCTTAACTTATGTATGACTAACCTTGTGCGTCCGGATCCTGATCGATGTGCAATGTAGGGTTTCACACACAATGTCCCACGTTAACGTATTTTTCTGCTTACAGAACAAAGCACAAACCTTCCTGCAGACGGTACTCACTACCCTTTAAAGACTCCGATTAATCGTAATCATACACAAAAATTCAGTATGTACCGCTCTGTAAATTCGCTCCCCCTCATTTTTAAAAATCAATCAGTTAATGCTGTATAGGGAAATAATCGCTGTATGTTCTGAGAACCACACCAAACACAAAATGCACCCTGTCAGTGGCGTACCGAGGGGGGGGGGTGTTCAAACCCCCCCTTCCCCGAAATTCCGAAGGCCCTCCAAAATCGTGCCAAACTCAACCCGATTGTGAAAACTGTTAAATATTGCTCAATTTAGGACGCCAACACCCTAAGATGTTCGGAAAAAAGGCAGTAAAATTCTAAAATTACCGCCGGTTCGCAACTGTTTTACATTAGCAATGACAAATAAATTGGTTGTCATCATAAATAGTCTTAAAATATCAAAAATTACGAAAATTTTACTATATGAAATGAAATTTCTTGTACCAAATTACAGCTGCCTCCAGAACCTCTGACTAGGGGGCTACAGCCCCCAGATCCCCGTTCTCTCTGTCCTCAACTGAATTTGTTCACACACCCCCCCCCCCCACCACCCACCCAACTTCCACGAGCCGCCCACTCCCCCTTTAAAAAGC
>Ga0123352_10013166_pt1 | contig 13118 bp, 8 predicted proteins | sample TergutLab28metaG_FD_89700 | JGI IMG/M metagenome (GOLD analysis project Ga0123352, IMG submission 89700) | Labiotermes labralis P1 segment gut microbial communities from Petit-Saut dam, French Guiana - Lab288 P1 | ecosystem: Host-associated > Arthropoda: Insects > Digestive system > Gut ... | reverse complement strand
TGTTTGGTTGTCGTTAATTAGATAGGTTTTGTCAAGACCAATATCGCCAAACAATTTCAAGTATATGTCAACTGCACCGCCATTTTCTTCATGCGACACAACAATTTTTTGTAGGACTTGTTTTAGCTGAGCATTGGTTAGGGCTTCCATAGAAACAATGTCCCCCACAGTTTCAAAAGTGCGGGCGAGTAAATCCTCTAACTGACTACCTTTGTCTAAATTATAGGTGATAAGTTTCAGCTCATTTTCTGTTTTTTCAATGTCGGTATTGAGAGTAGTCATTCGCTCCCGCAATTCTTCACGGCTGATTAAATCATCCGTATACATATCCATAAACTTCTGCCGTGACTTTTGTGCTTTGGCTAGCTTGTCCCGCAAGGTGGCTTCGTGGTTTTCGTTATCGTTCTTTGTTTTGTAGAGGGTGATGAACTCCTTCGTCACTTGTTTGATGATGTTGGGCTTGTTGCTTAATATCCCTATGAAATATTCTTGAAGGGATTGCTTCAATTCCTCTTCGTCAACAACGGTGCGGTTTTCACAACTGCCTGTGCCTTTGGCGTTACGTCCACTGCAAACCCACCGTATATAAGTATTTTTGTAGGTATGCACCATACGGCGGAAAGAGTAACCGCAGTCGGCGCATTTTATTAACGTGCTGAAAAGATGTTTGTTGCTATGTCGTTCACGATTAAGGTTAAATGCCGTATGGCGACCAGACAGGGTTTCCTGTGCCCTTTGAAACATATCAACATCAATAATAGCCAAATCAGGGCGGTCAACCACCATCCAGTCAGTTTCGTCTTTAGCCTTGCGAACGCCTGTAAGAAAATCAGTTATTTCTTCCTTGCCATTGATAACCTTGCCAATATATAGTTCGTTTTTCAAAATCCGTGAAATAGCGTTTTGTGACCAGTTAGAGTTGCGCTTGGTCTTAATCCCCTCACTATTTAGGATTAGCGAAATTTTGGTTGCACCATGACCTTCATTTACATACATTTCAAAAATACGCTGTATAGTTCTCGCTTCAGTTTTGTTGATTGTTAAATTAAAATAATCGCCCTTGATTTTGTCATAACCATAAACGATATTAGGCACACGCCCCTTTTCAGCATTGCGCTGCTTTCCAAATTTCACACGTTTAGATGTGTTTGCGCTCTCCTCTTGTGCTAACGCCCCAAAAACCGTCAACACAAACTCGGAATTGCCAAGCACACCCATATTTGCAGTCAAGAACTGGGTTTCGATATTTAGAGCTTTGAGCTGGCGTGTGCTATTCAGTAAGTCGACGGTGTTTCGTGCAAAACGTGAAATATCTTTCACTACGACCATATCAAAAATGCCACTATGCGCATCTTTCAACAACCGTTGGAACTCCACACGGTTCTTAATTTTCGTACCAGATATACCCTCATCTGCATAAATGCGCACAAGAGTATGCCCATGCTTCTGTGCATACTCCTCAAAGAACTGCTTCTGGGTTTCTAAACTATTAAGTTGGTCTGTCGTATCCGTTGATACTCTGCAATATGCGGCTATGTTCATGGAAAGCACCTACCTTTTGTAATTCACAGCTATCTATATCTGACAAAAACATCTGTTATTGCTATTGTAACATATCAACAAATTAAAATCCAGTATAAATATATTTTCACAAAGAAAATTGACTTTCTGCAGAAGCAATGATATAATTTAGAGGATTTAGATTAGGGGGCTTACCATGATTAGAAAGCGAATATTCTTGACTTTGTGCATCTTTGTTCTTGTGATTTTTGCAGGTTGCACAAGATGCGCTTTGCAGTCCGATGACGACCTCACTATAACTGATGCACAAGTAAGAAATTTAGAAAAACTTTGCAAAGTCTGGGGGTTTACTAAATATACTCATCAATCTTTCATTAGCGGTCAATTAAATTGGGATGCGGAGCTGCTTTATTTGTTGCCTATTGTCTTTTGCGCCGATAAAGATGAAGTGAATGATATACTTTATGATTGGTTTGTGGGACTTGGGGACGATGGTTTTGATATGGAGGTAGGGCATGATTTTGATTTGGCAACCATTTTTAACAGAACTGGAAGGCATTTTAATGGAGTTTGAAGATGCTGACGAAGAAATGCTGATGGAAATAGGTTTTTTGGAGTTGATTATTGAGCATCGCTTGTTGCAAGAATATTTTGCTACAATTATTGAAAATGGAGAATATATTAGTTGGTCTCATTTTAAAACGATAACAGAAGAAGTATTTCCAAATATTTTACCTTTACTGCCCCCGCTATCTGTTGTTGAAATACGTATGATGGCGGATTTATCATGGATAAATTATGATTATTTAGGGGTTCTTGCCGAGCACTTGCTGCTTTTTGACGGCATCACTGCCGTGGATAGGGCATCTGCCCCTGTTTTCTTTGATAGGCTTATAGGTGTGCCTAATTTTTCAAACGAACAAAGCCACTGGGATATGGATTTTAGCGATAAAAATTATCGTTTGCTTGGATTGTTTAGGCTATGGAATGCCATGAAATACTATTTTCCGCATCTTGATGTGCTAGATGTGGAATGGAATGGCTTGCTGACGGAGTTTATCACTAGAATGCTTGAAGGAAGCGATAGGTTAAGCTATGAACTTACCCTTGCGGCCTTGGCTCACCATTTGCATGATGGACATGTTGGCTTTTCAGGTAGCTTTTTTGCTGATAAATTCGGACGGTATGCTGCCCCTGTGCAGCTTATTGTAGCAGAAGGACAATTTGTTGTTTATGAAGTCGCAGATTCGGGCAGCTCTTTAAGGTTCGGCGATATTATCCTTGGGCTAAATGGCAGGGATATAGACGAAATAGCGGAGGAAATGCTGCAATACCTATCCTACCCAAATGAAGAAAAAGCCTTGCCCTTTCTTGCGTGGCGTGGGGGCGTAATTTTTGCGGGGATGCAGCATCCTTTGCGGTCGCATAGCTACAACATGGAAGTCAAAGTTCTTCGAGGGCATGACGAGATGATGCTTAATGTTATTGGAACTTCAAATTGGGTGGAATTTGCTCCGTCTGCGGCGCAATCTCATATGATTTTGGAAAATAATATAGGACTCATCAACCCTTCGATGTCCTTTGATGTCCATAATGTGATGACGGAACTTGCGTACACTGATGGCATCATCATCGATTTGCGACAACGCCCGCAACATGAGTTTTTTCTTTCAATGCGGCAATATTTGATGGAAGAACCATTGCCTTTTGCCAAACTTTCTTTTCCTTCACAAAATAATCCAGGTGCACGTTGGAACGAAACAATAAATCAATATTTGCCGCCAAATCCTCGTTCCTTTATATATGACCGACCTGTGGTGCTTTTAATGGACGAAAGAACTCAAAGTCACCTAGAGTGGGTTATTATGAGCTTTCGTGTCGCTTCAAATGTTACTGTCATAGGTTCGTTTTCAAACGGAGCAAATGGAAATGTTGCAGTCATTCCTCTGCCTGGGGGTATTACCATGCGCTTTACCAGCCTAGGGGTCTATACACTAGAAGGCGGACAAACCCACCGTATTGGACTTGAGCCTGATTTACGAGTGGATAGGACTGTTGAAGGCATTCGGCAAGGCCGTGATGAGTTGATGGAGGTGTCGATTGAGTTTATTTTGGGACATTAGTATCTTTCGGTATAGCTATAGTCTAGTTTGCGCAAGCAGCAAAACTGTCATCGGATTTAATCTGATGACAGTTTTGTTAATTTAGTGATTTCAAAAATTTTCATTAGACTTGTAAATTGTGTTCAAAACTTAGTGATAGAAGCCTATTTTGTTACAAGTAGTCTTCATTTTGAGTGCTCAAAATTGCTTCTAAATTAAAATTTTTGGAGTTGATTACTAAATCACCAAAATCCGCTTCTTGTGCAAGTTACTACCATCATTTATAAACGAATTAAGCGTTTGCAATATCCCAGAGTATCCTTCAAGATAGCTATATAAATGCACTTGGTCTTCACGCCTTGATGCAACATATGAATAGTCGGCGTTAATGATATAATTTGTACAGAGAATAGCCTGCTTCCGAGCAGCTTCAAAGAAAATATCGTTTCCTGTGTCATTAAACATTTCAGACATTATTGATACTGTGCCAGCAAAACCGTGGCAGACATTGGGGGATGAAAGTAAGTAGCTCTTTATGTCCAAGCGTGCGACTTTCTCTAATTCGCTAAGTGAAAAACTTTCAATTTCTTTGTTTTTCGTGTAGATTGAAGTCATATACATAATGCGTAAAATTCCTATTGAGCCGTAGCACCAACCCATCTGATTAGGGTATTTAGACGTGTCTTCTTGTCCAATATACTGCTCTAATCTAATCCTTCCAGGCCAATATATAATTCCATTTGAATAGTATGAGGCTTTTCGATATTCCTTGAAAAGACCATCAATGGCTTCTTCTAAACCATTGACATGCATATTCTTAAAATGAGCCATGGATAAAACCATCATTGGACCTCCCATTCCATGGGATACGCCATAGTTGATAAGTCCATTTTCTGCTACTTTCTCCATGAAGATACTTTCAACTTTTGAAGGATAATAGTGCCATCCGGGAATCTTATATCCGTGCCAGTTTCTTTCTTTCGAGCGTCTTGTTAGGGCTTCCACCATTCCGTTTGTAGTAAGGCACACTTGAATGTCGTTGTTAAATTCAAGCATATGACGCAAAGCTCCAGAAAGACCATAAATGAGTTCAAAGTTATTTGATGTTAGAAACTCTCGATTTCCCGATTGTTTTAAATAACTACTAACATTTATGCATAGCAGCTCATTTATCCTATCAAGAAAACGATTTAGTGTCGGGATTACTTCGCTCAAGCTATGTACAATTAGAGCTATCTCAGTAATCCCCGAAAAAGTATGATACGGATGAAAAACCGAATCGTAAACGTCTCGACGAATTTTCTCAATCGATTGCAAAACAAGACTTTCCCATCTCGCTTCCGAAATAAAGTAATCCTTAAAACCAATCAAAACAGACAATATCTCTAATGTTTCATAGGGTGTTGTATTGTAATAAGGACATATTTAATCAATGTCAAAAAACGTGATGATTGCACCGTTTGTGGCACACTCGATTTTTCACGGACAGAGGTTAAAACCAAGCCGAAAGGGGGCAAGTCTTTATAAAGCAAAACATCACCAGCAGAGCCAACAACATAAAATCGAAAACACCTTATTCACAGAAGTGATTTATAACCTCCGATAGTGTGAATAATTCCGATATGTGCCACAGACTACCGCAACGGAAATGGAGGAAAAAATGAAAAACCAAAACACGAACAAGCACCTCAAAATCACAGCGTTATACGAACGATTATCAATCGGTGACGAACGCCAGCGCATAAGTGGCGAGGACAGTAATTCTATCAAAAACCAAAAAATCCAACTCGAAGAATATGCCAAGCAAAACGGACTTACCAACATTCGCCATTATACGGACGACGACGAAAGCGGAAGATTTTTTGACCGTGATGGCTACAGCCGCATGATGGAAGATGTAGAAAGCGGCAAAATCGGTATCGTGGTTATGAAAGACCTCACAAGATGGGGGCGCGACCACATTCAAGTCGGTACAGCAATGGAAACTTTCCGCATTAATAACGTAAGGTTTATCGCTATTAACCACGGTATTGACAGCAATAATCCCGAAAGCCTTGAAATGGCTCCGTTCATAAATATAATGTCGGAGTGGTTTGCAAAAGATACCTCGAAAAAAATCCGCTCCGTTTTTAAGGCTAAAGGGATGTCGGGCAAACGTGTAGCAAGCACCCCACCATACGGCTACATCAAATGCGAGAATGACAAAAATTTGCTTGTGATAGACGAACCAGCCGCCGAAATTGTACGCCGTATTTTTAGCCTTACTTTAGAGGGGCATGGCCCATATCAAATCTGCACAATTCTCACAAAAGAGAAAGTGCCTATCCCTGCATGGTATCAAGCGCAACAGGGATACGGCTTATGGAAAAATCGAGAAGTCAAAGACCCCTATTGTTGGAACTCGTCCACCATAACTCATATTTTAGGGAAACAGGAATACTGCGGTGATACCGTAAATTTCAAAACCCGAAAGCACCTAAAAGACAAAAAATCTCACTATGTTGACCCAAGCCAATGGACGATTTTTGAAAATACCCATGCCCCAATTATTGACCGTGAAATCTACGAAACTGCACAGCGCATTAGAGCCAACAACAAACGCCGCCGCCCTAATGGTTGGGGCTATGTTCACCCACTAAGCGGTTTGCTTTTTTGCAAAGATTGTGGTGGTAAGCTTTACATTCACCGTATCTACAACGGCAAGGACAAACCAACTGCCGTATGTGGAAATTACGCCCGTGGTTCGGACAAAATCGAGCGTGATTGGGTAGTTTGCAATTCTGGACACCGAATAGAAGCTGCTAACGTGTTAGAGCTTATACGAAATACCCTAAAAAGTGTTACCAGCTTTGCGAAATTGGACAAGGAAGCCTTTAGAAAAACCGTTCAAGAAGTTTTAGCTTCCCACCAAACGAATGAGGTAAAAACACAGAAAAAACGGTTGGTTGCCTGTAAAAAACGTCATTCTGATTTAGAGAAACTGCTAAATAAAATTTATGAGGATTTTGCCCTTGGAAGTTTGCCCGAAAAGCGCTATGAATCTTTACTCAACACCTACGGACAGGAACAAAATGACCTTGAAACAGAAATGGTCGAATTGCAATCTACCGTAGAAAAATACGAGAGTGGAAGTAGCAAAGCCAATCATTTTATTAAACTGGTGGAACGCTATACTGATTTTACTGAACTAACCCAAACTATGTTGCACGAACTTATAGAAAAAATTGTAGTACATGAGCGTGACCGCAAAGGGGCTATTGATTCACCGCAGACGGTTGAAATTCATCTGAATTACATCGGTGAATTTATGCCTCGCCGTGTAGTTGAGGAAAAAGAACTCACGCCCGAAGAACAAGCAGAGCAAGAGGAAATTCTGAAACGGCGTGAGAAATTCCGAAAAGCCTACGAACAGCGCAAAGAAAGCGGCGCACAGCAAAAATATTATGAACGCATCAAGTACAAAAAACGTGCCGAACGCAAAGCCGTCAAAGAAACCCTTTTTGATGAAAACTACACCCTCGGCACAAATGTACTCGCCCAAGTAGCCAGCAAGTAACGTATCGAAAGTAAACCAATAACCCTAACCAAACTTCAAACATCAACCGCCTATGCTCTGCCAAGCATAGGCGGTTTTTTGTTGCACTCATTTCAAAATTGGAAAGGAAGATGCCCATGCAAGATACGAACAAAAAATGTGCCGACAGCACAACCAAAATCATCACCACAGAAAACACCTTTTCAAAAAAGATAGGACGAGCAAATTACAAAGTCCAAGTCTTTTTCAGTAAAACAAGCAAAGAGAGTTTCAACGACAAGTTGTTAAGGCTTATTAAAAATGATGTTGCCAACGGAGCAAAGCAGACGTAACCTTATACATTTTTGCTCTGCCGATATGTTTTTGCCGTTTCCAATTATACCACATGGTAGCGGTTTTGTTATGCACCAAAATCCAAAAAATCTAAAATCCTAAAGGAGCGAATTTATCATGGCTAAATCAAGAACTGAAAAAATCGCAAGCTATGACGAGCAAATCGCCGCATTGCAAAAAAAGCGTACTGAAGAACTGGAAAAGCAGAAACAGGAAGAAAAAGACGAGCGAGAAAAACGCCAGCGTAAGCGTGGTGAGATTCTCGAAAAGCTAATACCTGAAATCGTTAATCTCACAATCGAGCAGTTCACAACCTTGTTAAATTGCACCACCGCTAACCCCTTTGGGCGTGACAAACTGGCTGAAATTATCAAAGAGGGCGAAGTCAAGATGAAAACCCAAACCACGCCTGAGCCAACGCCACCCACGAATGAAAAGCCCACCCCGCAACCGCCATCAACACAATCACCACCGAGCAATAAACCGACACCGCAACATTCACAACCACCATCTCACGAAAGACCCACTCAACCCACAAATGCAGATGACCGCAGAAATTAAGCCTGTGCAATTCCGCAGTACGTATTTTGCCATAGGCAAAATCCAAAACCCCAACCGCACTGCCGCCGTGGTACAACTTCCGCTAGGTCAACGGAAGTTGTATGCCCTTGTTTACGCCATTGGCGAAACGGTCATAATCGGCGGCTTTACGGTTAGCAAGCACAGCAAAAGGATAACCTTTTGCGTGCTTGCTGGGGAAACCCCAGACCCCAAAACCTAAAACCCAGCGGCTAAAACGCCGCAATCAAAACCCTAAACCCTAAAACCCCCAACCCCCAAAATCCAAGAACAGGGAGCGTTGCCCATGCAAAACCGCAAGCGAGCATTACAGCTTATCGTCCGTGTTACCGCCGAAGAAAAAGAACACATCAACAAAAAAATGGAACTCTACGGCACAGAAAACTTTAATGCCTATGCCCGAAAAATGCTTATTGATGGTTACGTTGTTAAGGTAGATACAGGACACTTTCAAGAACTCGCCCACGAAGTTAATAAGATTGGCACGAACATAAATCAGCTAACAAGAATCGCAAACATCACAGGCACTATACACAAAAACGACATCAACAAAGTGCAGGAGTTGGTTAATGAATTATGGCGGTTACTAAAATCCTCCCTATCCGCTCTACTATCCAAAGGTCAGTAAATTATATATGCAACCTCGCTAAAACCGATGGAAATTTGCTAATTCATTCCGAACATTGCGTTCCTCAAATGGCAGGGCAAATATTTCATCATTATTTAGACAAATGCCGTGCAGGAGGAAACACAATCGGCAGACATTTAATACAATCATTCGCCCCCGGTGAAGTTGACCCCATCACGGCACATGAAATCGGCAAACGGTTAGCGGAAGAAATATTGGGTGGTAGATACGCTTATGTACTCGCCACCCATGTAGACCGTGGGCACATCCATAATCATTTTGTGTGGGGAGCTGCCGATATGGTTTCGCATAAACGGTATCGTTCCAACATAGGAAGCTACCATGAAATTAGAAACATCAGCGACCGCTTATGTAAGGAACATAATCTATCTGTAATCATACCGCAGGGCGTAGGTAAAAGTTATGCGGAATGGGAAGCCGACAAGCAAGGCACAAGCTGGAAAACAAAACTCAAAGATGCCATTGATGATACTGTTGCCACTTCTGCCAGTTTTGAAGATTTTATCAAGCAGATGGAAGAACAGGGTTACACCATCAAGCGAGGTAAGCATATCGCTTTCCAAGCCCCCGACCAAGAAAGGTTTACTCGTTCAAAGCGTTTGGGTGATGAATACACCGAAGCAAATATCAAAATCCGCATCATCGAAACAAAACACCTTCAAGCGCAAAAAGCAAAATTCCAACAGCGAACACAAGACTTGTCGCAAGCCCAAAATCTGCAACAATCACAACAGCAAAAAGCAGAACAGTCACCACAACAAAAACCAACCCCTGCATCACAACATCAAAAGCCACAAACGCCAACCCCACCACCCAAACAAGCACCAAAACCACCGCCGCCATTAGAGGGCATAGCCCTATGGGAAAGCATAATCCGCAAGCCCGACACCGCAGAAATATACAACCTAATGCAACAAAACGGCGGCTACCAACACTTTATAGACTTAATGACCGAGAGCCGCATCGCCCATGAAACAATCGACAACGCAATCAAAGCCAACGAAAAACGAATAGCGGCATGGGGTTATTTGCGTAAGGATATTGTTGACCTCAACAGCACTCACAAAGTTTACAACGAATACCAAGCCCTCAAAAAATCCACGAAGTTTTTTGCCAAGCACACAGCAGATAAATTTTATGAAAAGCATGAGAGCGAAATCCGCACCCATGAAAATGCTTTGCGTGAATTGAAAGATTATCAACGACCTTTATACACGATTAAAGAGATAGACGAGGAAATCGCCAAAGGCAAAAATGTTAATGCAGAAAATGCAAAATCCTACAGAGCGGCAAAGGCAGAGCATACCCGATTTACCATCGTTCACCGCAAGCTGTATGCCGTGAATAACGAGCATAAGCCCAAAGCGCCACAACGCCAGAAACAGATGTCGCATGGAATGGAGCGATAACCAAATCAAAGAGGGGAGCAAAAACAAATTTTCGCTCCCCCTACCTATAATTTATGCCACATTAAGGGAGCTATGCCGTTTTACTGGAAATTTATTTACTCCCCTCTTGACACTTCGATAAGTGGTTGCACCTCTCCAGTGAAATTCAGCAGAAAATCCCGTGCCTTAAATCGGCTAAGTTCTTCGTGCATTTTTTGATTGTAATAATTACGCAAGCATTTGTAGCAAGATGGTTCACAATTACAATTGTCCATTGCTTTAACTGCACGACGAATAACTCTTGATAATACAGCTCCATCGGGCGTAACAAGTCTGCGTGAGTGTCCAGCTCCACCTGCAACGGAATCATATATTATAATGCTCACTACAAACATTCCGTTTTGCAACTTACTTCTGTGCCAGCATCCTTTAAGGTCATTTCTTTCTATATCCAACTCCTTTGACATAGCTTCAAGTAAAGCAAATAAAACGGAGCGCATATAGTCAAAATTGTTTGCATCGAGAGTTTCAAAAGTTATCCGAGCAACATCTGTCTTAAATTCATGCGTGAGGAAATATTCTATGCCAGACTCTTCATGGTTTGAACAAGTGCGGCCATAAGCGTTTTTGTGCTTAGAGTTAAATGGCTCGCCGCTGACTTTTGAATATCCGCAATAATTGCATACTGCAAATTTTTCCTGTGTTCTTACGACAAGCGAATCATTTGCTGTTGACTCTATCCGCACAATCATGTCGTTTATCAGAAAGGCATGGCTGTCTATAATGGTTTTCGATGGGTCGCCGATATAGATGTCATCTGTTTTATAATTCTTGTCTGGTTTCTTCATTCGTGCTGGCTTGGGAGCGTCAACACCTTCGTTTCCTGCAATAAAACCCTTGCGAGGTTCAAGTGTTCTTTGCCAAAAAAACTTGCTAATTTCTTGTCCGCAAGTGCGACAAGTTAAGTCGGCTCGAACGGAAGTATCTCTATAATAGTTATCTGCTTGGCAATTAGCATCTGGACACTGAGTATACCAGCCGTATTCCCAGTTCGTATTATTCTTGCTTGGAGATTTGTGAATATAACGACTCGTATACTGTATGCCATCAGCAACAATTTCTGACCCCGGAGCATATTCGGCAACGGCAAGTTGTAAGTCACGTTGCATTTGTGGACGGTTAATTTCGTTCGCATCTTCGTAACGTGGCAACAACTCGACTGTATCTACAGGGAAGCCGTATTTGGGCAACACATTATTGCGCACAAGAAAATCAATGAGGCTTTTGCGTGGCGGGTTTTTGTCTAAATTTTTGTCAGCACGGAAATCACTCAGCTTTCGTGCATAGTCGTAAGCACCTCTGTCATCTCCTTCGGCACGGCAACGCAGACGTTCCCGCTCAAAATATGCGACGGTTTCTCTAAAATCATTTACGGCAGATTCTAAAATACCACGTTCTTCACCAATGAGTTCCTCAACCCAATTCCAATTTTGTATCCCGCACAAATCTACTGGAATTGAATCAAGCAAGAGTGCTTTCAAATATGGGGGCTTGCTTTGTAAAAATGCTTTGAAACTTTCATATCCCCCTCCATTCAGAAAGGTTGATTGATTATCTCCATCGTACACATCGCTTGGGTGTTCACGTAAAAATGCACTCAAAGCAACGGCGTTTATATGTCTACGAATAATTTTTTCATTTTCCAGTCGAAACATAGGTGCTTTAATGCGTCCACTTATCATGTTTTCAGGTGCATCAAAATAAGTGAAGTCATGAGAGCTTAACTTCGCATATGTGAGTGCGTAAGCGGCGGATTGCAAACTTCTGCCTGCACGTCCCGCACGTTGAACATAGTTAGCTGGTGTCGGGGGAACATTACGCAGAAGTACGGTTTCAAGGCTACCTACGTCTACACCCATTTCAAATGTGGTCGAGCTACTAAGTGCGTTGATTTTCTTTTCAACAAATTGGCGCTGATATTCTGCACCACGCTCTCTTGAAAGTTGCGCTGTATGCTCCTTAATGTAAAATGGTTTCAGGTTTGGCTTGCTGTAAAGTTGCACATAGTGATTTGATGTGTTTTCAAGTAGTGGGTCATAATGAAGCAATTTACCTGAACATTTAACATTTACACATCGGTCTTGACAGTTGTGAGCTGTTACATTGCCACATTTATTACATCGAAACAATCGAGATTTGTTTAATCTTTCCCCTGCGCCATGCACCACTATATTAAAATCATTAACCGACAACGCATATTGTGTATCATCTTCAAAACATAGGACATCTTTCCAGATTTCTTCAAGAAAGCGCCATGCAGTTTCAGGGTTATCTTGCCACCCCATTGCACGCGTAATGCGTGTCATGCGAGTGCTGGCAAAATAACTTTTCTTTTCGCCTGTACGTTGTCGGGGAATCCAACCAGTGAGAAAACTCTTGGAACCCTTACTTTTCATCTTTATGATTTTTTTAGATTTAGGAGCAAAAAATAGATATTCGCGTTCATCGTCAGTAAGTGGCAAGTCAACGTCAGCATCAAGAGCGCCACTATAGACGACATCATGCAACAAAAGATTCAGGAGTGCCTCCGCATCACGCTCTGCGTATGCATCAGAAGATTTTATGTTTTCGGCAACGATTTCAATAGCCCGTTTCCACCTCGCTGACCCATCATCGCTTTTTGGTGCATATAAGTAGGATAATTTGCCAAGCTGAACAAGTCCGCTTGTTCTTTTACTTGATGCTAATTCGTTCATAACGGCTATATACGCCTGTCTACGACAGGTATCACTTTGAGATTCGTGCTCGCGCCCAATCTCCACAAAAGAGCCGTTGCTTTCAAATACTCGTGCAAGCGCGGTAACGGCATCACGAACTGTAATAATAGAAGTTCCTTCGTTTAATTTTTTATCACACATTTGCCAAAAGCCACGGCGACGTAAAAATTCTTGAAAGGATTTATCCATATAGGATGCAAAAAAAGCAGCATCCGCACGGCTGTCAGAGAACGT
>Ga0123352_10013165_pt1 | contig 13118 bp, 11 predicted proteins | sample TergutLab28metaG_FD_89700 | JGI IMG/M metagenome (GOLD analysis project Ga0123352, IMG submission 89700) | Labiotermes labralis P1 segment gut microbial communities from Petit-Saut dam, French Guiana - Lab288 P1 | ecosystem: Host-associated > Arthropoda: Insects > Digestive system > Gut ... | reverse complement strand
CCACCACATGGACCTCACTTCGGAGGATTATGGGAAGCAGCAGTGAAATCCATGAAGTATCATCTGCGAAGAACACTGGGTTCTCAGGTTGCCACTTACGAGGAACTGTGCACATTACTTGCTAAGATAGAGGCCTGTCTAAACTCCAGACCCTTGTGTGCCTTATCTGATCATCCTTTCAACCCAACTTACTTGTCATCTGGACATTTTCCAATTGGTGAACCACTTACCCAAATACCTGCTGCTGACTTTACTGATGTAAAATGCAATAGGCTTTCCAGGTGGCAAACCTACGAAAACCAACAGCAACATTTCTGGCAACGTTGTTAATCCGACTACCTCCAGAGCATGCAATAGCGTCAACGCTGGCAGAGGACATCCCCTAACCTACAACCAGGCCATCTCTTTCTGCTGAGGGAGGACAACACGACTCCATTACACTGGCCCAGTGCTGTCATCAAGGAAACCCATGAAGGGAAAGATGGCATCGTGCGAGTGGTCACACTTAGAACCCCTCAAGGGAGTGTTTAAACGTCCAATTACAAAAATTTGCTCTTTACCGCTCATGAATAGTGAACTATAGTGTCATTGTTTCTGGGCGTGGCAGTATGTTACGCTAAGGGCGAATTCTTACAGTTGGATTTTCTCGCGAACAATAGGCGTAACATTGGTGCATCAGATTGCACAACTCTTGTTAACTTAGGAATGATGCAACCATCACTTGTTGTGTGACCTCACAGCGCGTCTCCAAGCCTCGAGAACGGTCTTGTTCTAAGTGGGGCAGTAGCGTCTTCGTAGCGTGGAGTCAGTTCGACTGTCAGCAGTCTAGTGGCTGGACGCATTTGTTCAGACGGAACGTGTAACTTGTGATTTCATTTCAATTACAGAACATAGGGTTCTAAATGTGTTTTCACCATAAAGGTGTATTACACAACAAAGGGCTCTAAAGTGCTTCACTATAACAGTGTGTTGTGCCCTTCATTGCTAAATAGTACCAGTATATGTGTACAGCCAAGCTACAAAGTTAGTGTACTAGAAGAGCGATCAACACGTGTGCATGAACTGTGTTACACGTTAATTTAAATCCAAATTATATTTTTTTAATATTTTATTACATTGTGTTTAATAAATTTGTGAATCAGCGCATTACATTTGGAACAGATTGTTCACCCTTTATGTCTATAACCAGAACTAGATATACAGTTTATGCTGACAATTTGCTCGCAGGGTTTAGGTGAGGCATCGCCGTTGTGTTTCCAACATTGAAGTAAAAGGGTACATTAGCATGTCTGTACGCCTCACATCTGTGGGAAAAAGGTAAAAAACGTATTTGTAAGTTGGAACAGTAGGTGTGTCATGATCCTTATCTGAGGTATCCTGAGCGGTTCTTAGGTGTGGCGCAGTAGATCCGTAGAATAGACGCCTTGTTTGTTGGTTTTGGTGTTAGTAGGTGTGGTGCTGGATTCTGCATGTAACACTGACTCGCAGAATCAAACACCACAGCGACAAACACCAGAACGAACAAACAAGAAGTCTATTTTACGGATCTACAACGCCACACGCAGGAACCACTCAGTGTACACCAGACAGGAATCATGACACACCTGATGTTTCCACTCACATATAGTTTTTTTATTATTTCACTCAGATGTAAGGCGTATGGACCTGCTAATCGCCATCCGAACCCCTCCCCCAACGCCAAATACGTCAGTGCCCAAGAAGATTGAAGATATAATATATTGGCCTGATGATGAGATTCAAACATCCGCTACACATTATCAATATTTAGTCTCTTAGATATTTATAAACCTCATGATGTCTTCCAATTAGGCTGAAAAATGTAATTTCTTTAACACTTAATCAAAAAACTAATTGCATTTGACTTACTTTACCATTTTACATCATTGCTCACAGATTTCCAGGAAACCTGTATGATATACAACATTGCTGTGTGTATGCAGTGAAAATATGCAGATAGTGTACAGAGGGATTGTCAGAAATGGTTTTGGTGTTAGTGAGTGTGGTGCTGGATTCTGCATGTAACACTGACACACGTAATAAAGCACCACAGCGACATACACCAGAACAAACAAACAAGACGTCTATTTTACGGATCACCAACGCCACACGCAAGAACCCCTCAGTGTACGCCAGACAGGAATCATGACACACATGCTCTTTCCCCTCACATATAGCTTTTTGTTTATTTCCCAAAGACGTGAGGCGTATGGACGTGCTAATCGCCATCCGAACCCCTCCCGCAACGCCAAATACGGCAGTGGCCAAGAAGATTGCCCCAACACCACGATACCAGATACGCACGCCCACCTCCTTACATGTACACGCAGTTTATGCCTCATATACAATTTATTGGCCTGATGATGAGATCTCTACATCCGCCACTCATTAGCAGTATTTAGTCTCTTTGAAATATGTAAACCTCATTATGGCCTCCAATGAGACCGAAAAATATAATTTCTTTAACACCTAACCAAAAAATTAATTTCATTTAACATACTTTACTCTTTTACATCATTGCTTGAAGGCTGTCAGCAAACCTGAATGATATACAACATTGCTGTTTGGGTCTAAGGAAAAACTCCAAATGATGTACAGAGCAACTCTCCGAAACATGTAGAGTTTTATTCCAAAAATGATTTTGAGAAATTGCTGGAAATAGGTGGTTTAATTATTAGAAAATTCCACGATGCACAGTCACCTGAACGTCAAATTTGTTAAAGGAATGTAATGTTTCTCTCAATCTTAAGTTTACAAGCTTTCTTACTCTCAATAATCTTTGGGTAGTTTTCTGGTAGATGTCGGTAAAATTGTTGAAATTTTACTATCATCGTTCACACAAGGATATATTACAAACTGTCGGTAAGAACCACAGTGCCACTGTACCGTGACTGCAATGGTTCAATAGCAAAACAGAGTTACCTGTAAATTAGTAACAGGGGTGTCAGCGGATACGTGCAGAAAACGTGTTCTGTTATTGTTTAATATTGCATAAAATATATATTCTACCATAAATTGGTCAGGATTAGGAAGTTAAACTTGTCCCGTTACGGCACAAAATGGCCTAGAGAGTTCCGGGAAGTTAAGGTTCCCAGATTTCACGAAAACGTTACAGGCTGGTGGTAAGGGTGTCAGCCTTACCCACCGTCCAACTTTACCTGCAGGAAATGCTCCTGTTACTCATTTTTGTTGCAAGCTGTGTCGACCCCAGGGCCATAGTGCGTTCGGAAGGATCATATCAATGAAAAATTCCAATGACAACTTCTTGGATCGAACCAGGGCACATCCGATTTGTAGTGCATTACCTTAAACACTGTGCCAATCGGTCCCCAATGTGTTTGTAATAGAAACAATTTTTGGTGTTTGAGAGTTTACGGATAAATCCTATTGTATTACAACAATATATTCCTTATAGTTTATTACAATAGAGTGTGCTTTTTGAAACACATGGCCATTTCAATCGAGACAAACTCTTTGTTACCACGCCGTATATTGAAGGAGATATTGTGAATGTGTTCACAATGGCCTTCAAATGTGTACTGAAGTTTCTCAAAACATGTGTCAATTTAGAGGGTTACAAGATGAGAAATATTTTGTAGTTGGAAAATGTTCAAGTCCAGAAAATTGACTGGTGTCGATTTTTTGTAGCCATTTTTTATTATTTTTCAAATAAATGAGAGCACAAACACGAGTACTGTGAACAGTGAACACAGCGATTGCATTTCACATCTGAACACATTCACACACAAACACACAATGTACATATATATTTATATATTCAGAAATAATTACTGGAATTTTTGAGGAATTTTTCGTCTCCGCTATTTAAAGTTGCAGGTAGCAAGTTTCCAATGAGTCGTTGCTGTCTAATTACCAAATTGCACTGTGTGTTATTTCAGACTCTTCAGACGGCAATGACTCTTCATATCATTATGACCTAACCCAGCTCAGCAGTCGGCCGCATGTGTTAATCACAGGGAAACTAATTTTTCTAAGTAACGGCACAGTAATTTTATAAATAATTGGACAGAATTATATTATTTGTATTATTTCACTATTATTAGAGTTTACGTATGTTTGCTTATATGGCTGCATCTTTGAACAATGTATGCACTGTTAGCCTCGGTATCACGTACACAGCATGTTTTATCCTGTGTAGGAAACAGACAGCTTGCTTACGGTAAGGTTTCAAACTGGCACAGTTTCAAACCCATCACCCCTTTAACGTTCTTACCCTTCCCAACTGGTTAACTGTTTAAATCCCACCACTTTCTAATGTAATCAAGAGAGTAAAATTTTAAATACTTTGTGTCTATTGGCTCAAGTTCATAACGCTGTTCCCGTATATCACCGGCATAATCTCCCCGTGTTTTACTGATCTCCTCTATTCCTCTGTCACACTCTCACTCTCCCTAACTCTCTATTCCTCTAAGTTGCTATATAAATCCACTACACTTGCTATTCCACCCAAACTAATTTACTAATTAATACAAACCAAACCATTGTAATAGAAGTGTAAATTATACACCTCAGTAGATAGCAATCGGATATGGGACGGAAGTGACGTCAGAGGTCACGTAATGTAAACAAATTTGTCGGCGGGGTAAATGACCTCTAGACAAACAAAGATGGCGGCTGACCTTGCTATAGGCGGTCACGTGATGTAAACAAATATGACGGATGACCTAATTTCGGCAGACTTTATGCCCCCTTAACTAACTTCAACCTCTTATTTGTAAACAAGTGACGTCACATATAAACAATTAAGGCGGCCGACCTTGCCCGAGGCGGTCACGTGGTGAAAATAAACCTAACTTTATCGTCTTATATTTTAAAAAATGATGTAGAATGTCAACAATTATGGCGGATTACCTTGTCCCAGGCGGTCGCTTGTTGTAAATACACCTAATTTTAGCCCCTGATATGTGAACAGTGACGTAGTGTGTCAGCAAATATGGTGGCCGACCTTGCTCCAGGCGGTAACGTGTTGTATATAAACCTAACTTTAACCTCTGATATGTAAACAAATGAGGTATTATATCAACAAACATGGCGGATGACTTAATTATGCTATACAGTATGGCGCCTAACCTAACTTTAACCTGTGGTATGTAATCAAATGGCGTTAAATGTAAACAAAGATGGCGGATCACCTAATTATGCTAGACCGTGTGACGCCTAAGCTAACGTTAACATGTAAATTAATGACGTCACATGTAAACAAAAATAGCCGATGACCTAATTATGCTAGACAGTGTTTCGCCTAACCTAACTGTTACATGTAGACAAATGACGTAGTACGTCAAGAAACATGGCGGATGACCTACTTATGCTAGACAGTATGGCGCCTAACCTACCTTTAGCCTCTGATATGTAAACAAATATGGCGCTTGTCACATGATGTAAACAAATGACGTAGTATGTAAACAAATATGGTGGATGACTTAGTTATGCTAGAAAGTATGGCGCCGGTTATTGCTGGTGACCGAATTTTGGTAGACAGTTTAGCGCCGGTTATTATTTTGAATGAGCGCTAACCTAACTTTAAGGTCCGCCAATTTGAGTGAGCATTATTTTTAAATTTTTTCTAACCTAAGTTTGAATTGACGCTTTTCGCCATTTTGAATTACCGCCATTTTTAATTATTTTGTAACATATGTCCACCATTTTCCAATATGTCTACCTACGCGGTACTTTTAAGTTAAACCTATGTTTCAAGTCCGCCATTTTCCTATATGGCTACCAGCGCATTAATTTTAAAAATTATTTAACCTAACTTTAAGTTTGAATTGGCGCTTCCGAATATGGCCACCTACTCGTTACATTTACATTAGTTGTAACTTTAAAGTCAGTCATTTTCCAATATGGCTATCAGCGCGCTAGTTTTAAAATTGTTTAACCTATGTCTACCATTTTCCAATATGGCTACTAGTGCGCTTAATTTAAATTAATCTTTATATGACTTTTTGTTTCTCGAAAAGAGTTGGCTAAAGCGTTAATTTTCCGGATTGCGGTTGATCTGCTTAAGGTTCGAATCCAGAGTCTTTAACCAGCCCTCTTTTTTAAAAGGATCCAGGGTATAACGAAAATAAATACATTTTTATAAATACATGCAATGTATGAGTTTTAGGTTTCGAATAAATAAATTTGGTACTTTTAAAATTGTTTAACCTAACTTCTTACAATATGGATGCTATAGCACGCTACATTGAAACGTGAGAGCGGGCAAGACCACCGTTTCTGGTATTTCCTTTGAGGGCAAGCTTGTTTGAACATGAACACAATTTCTTCCGCAGAGTTAATTTCGGAGAAGAGAGTGCAGCGCCTCGGGCTAAACCCATTAACATTTGTTTAGGAAGATAACATCACACACCCACTTAGCCACCAATACATGACTCAGGCCATATCCATTGGTGTTAGATGTCACTTAGTTGACTTGTAACCTTCACCCCTCAGGCCAAACCGTTCAACATTCCCTTAGGCAGTTAACATCACAAACCCATTTAGACACCTGTACATTCTCAGGCCATATCCTTTAACATTCCTTTAGAAAGATAACATCACAAAAACCCTTAGGGACCTGTGCATGCATCAGGCCATATCCGTTAGAGGTAGAAAGTCACTTAGTAGACTTGTAACCTTCACCCCCAGGCCAAACCAATTAGACAGATAAAGATCTCAAAAGCCAATACGGGTGAGCTATAAATTGTCATACGCGAACCCTATTGAAAGATTCTGAGCTCTGCTTCTGCATTGTGAAGACCTCTGCTTCATTTCCAAGTGTGCTTTGTCAACGGTACTGAGTTCGAGGCCTGTTGTAGTCGGCGCTACTGAGTTACCTGCAGCAGTCTACGTTTAATAATTCATTTCATGTAAGTGGTATTATTACTAATCAAAATATAATGACCAAGAAAATGTTTCTTAGTAGGGAGAGAGCTATTGCATCTGCTCAGACCCCTCTGTAAGTAGGGAGCAAATAGCCTTCACTAGTAGGAACAACCCGTTGTCGGAACAGCTAACTTTTATGATTTTGGATTAGACATCAAAATCTTTTCCATAATTTAATGCGACCGGGCCTTGTCTGCTAATCAAGTTTAATTCTCCAGTTGAAGAGCAAAACCCTGGTACCCATCTAAAGGAATGCATTACCGTATTGTCAGATTACCTAGTCATTGACGTGCCGGATAGAGATTTGGTGGGTTTGAGACTCCGCAATACTGATAACGTAGAGGATAAAGTGGTTGGCATTAGTTTGCGTCGCCACGACCAGCTTAAATCTGATGTGGTCTGGGCCGTACTCGGGAAAGTGATTCAGAGCAATCCAAGGATTGGGCTGAGTGACCGTCTCGAAGTGCATCTGGACCATGTAAGGATGCGTACTGGTAACGGCAAAAGGGCTGAAGAGACGAAGGGGCGTTCATTGGACGTGATGAGTGCAATTAAAAAGAGTATCGTTACAGTTAAGGCAGCTCTCAATTGTTTGGCTTACGCACTTATTATCGCTATGGCTCGTGTTAATGGTGACCCAAAGTACCAATCATATAGGCATGGCAGTGGCTTAAAAAAACCAGTTGAAGACCTTCTGAAGGCTTCCGGGGTGGATCTGTCTAACGGCGGAAGCTTTGAGGAAATTCGGCAGTTTCAAGACCACCTTTCGGACTACGAATTTATTGTTTTTGATGGTTTGAACCCCGATAGGGTCATGTTTGGCGGAAATTCACGTTCGGCCAAGAAATTACATTTACTATATGATCGGGACAATGAGCACTACAACTTAATTACTAACCTTAAGGGTGCTATGGCGAAACAGTACATATGAATCGGGTCTGACACATTGTTCGACTTTACACGCAAATGTGACAAACTTTGCTCCCTGTGTACTGCTACACCACCCTGTACTAAGTATTGTAGTACATGCAACAGATGGTTTCTCAATGAGAAATGTTTTCAGAATCATTTAACTCTGAAAGTGAAAGGCAAGCTAGTTTGTCAGTGGAGACAAATATGCCGAAATTATAGTTATTCGGTAATAGCTGATTCGATGCATGAACGTTTTAAGAAATTTTGTAATATTTGTAATAAGAAACAACCTTCAGGCTACTTTTGCTACGTGGCTCCACTGAAGCCTAACAAGTTGTCGGACAAGTTTTTGTACGTTTTCTACGATACGCAGTGCACATAAGTCCTTCAGAGACGTGATGGATCTTACAACATGTACCGAATCTGATATGTGCTCAGCAAATGTGTTCTAAATATGAAGCCGTGGATGATTTGAGTGTCGATTGTGAACAGTGTGGGAAGCCTGTCGTACGTTCTGGCAAGACCCCGTACGCAAATTTATTGGCTATCTCCGGCCGTCCCGACCATTCGCGGATACGTTTTATTTCAATTTACACAACTCTCTTGGATACGACTCACAGTTTCTTCTTAGAAGATTTCTTGAACTGAGATGGTCCCCGCAATTGATAATGGACGGTAGTAAAATTCTTAGTATGGTTGTGGAGTATCTCCACTTTATGGATTCACTTAACTATCTGCCAATGGGTCTAAAGGGTATGCCCAAATCATTTGACCTTACATGCAAGAAGGGGTACTATCCCCACTTCTTCAAAACTGCCAACAATTTGGACTATGTGGGCTCTCATCCCGAACCCAAGTTCTATGGGGCAGACTTTGTTTGGTGATGAACGAACCCAATTTTCGGCCTGGTATGAGGGGGTTGAACAACAGGGAGGAACTGTTGGCCTACTGCATGGATGACGTCAATGTACTGAGGCAGGCATGTTGTGCTTTTCGGAATTTGTTTTTGAAATTGGTCAAGATGGACCCTTTTCCGGACCTTGTTTCTGAAACCAGATTCTGTAGGTATTATCCCGAGAGGGGGCTACCGTATGGGGGATCGTCAGTCTGTTGAGGCTCTTCAATGGCTGGCGTACATTGAGGCCGCCTAATATTCCTCATGCCGGTAATGGGAGGGAAGTTCCTTTGGCTAGGGTACCTAATGTGAAAGTTGGTGGTTACTGCGAAGAAACGAATGAAGTCTTTGAGTACATAGGGTGCTTTTGGCATGGATGTCTTTGCATGCCCAATCGACACAAACCCATTGGTAAGACCGAGGAAACATTGGAGAACAGCTATGAGGAAACTAAGGCGAGGTTGCAGATAATCGAAAACGCTGGTTACAAGTTCGTTTCGATCTGGGGGTGTGAGTGTATAAACCTGTTGAGTGAAAATCGTGGCCTTAAAAATGAACTTTGCTCGCACCCCTATGCGTAGAATTCTCCAATAAATATTCGCGATACCTTGTACGGGGGTAGAACCGAAGCTACTAAAACATATTACAGAGTCAAGGAATGTGAGAAGATGCACTATGTTGACGTTATAAGTCTGTACCCCTATATTTGTAATTATGGCAAGTTTCCCTTGGGCCATCCGAAAGTGTACTTGGGTGCAGACTGTCCCCCTGACTGTTTGGATAGGGAGGGTATTATTAAATGCAAGGTTATGCCTCCTAGGAAACTGTATCATCCGGTTCTTTCGTTCACAAGCAACACCAAACTGATGTTCCCCTTGTGTTCTGCTTCTGCCGACACAATGAATCATGGGAAATGTACACACTCTGATGAGGAGCGGTGTATAGTTGGTACATGGGTAAAGAATGAAGTCCACAATACTGAAGAAATGGGCTATAGTGTAATGGACGTGTTTGAATTTTGGGAATATGAGGTGACGTACTTTGACAAGGACACAAATAGTGGAGGTATGTTTGCAGAGTACGTAAACATGTTCTTATAATTGAAACAGGAATCATCGGGCTACCCACCCTGGGTTCAAAGTGAAGACGACAAGGGTAGATACATCGAGGACTACCGGCGCGCAGAGGGAATTGCTGTAGACAAGGCATCTATTTCAAAAAATGCAGGGCAACGAACTTTGGCTAAACTCAAATGGAACTCAATGTGGGGCAAATGGGCACAGAACCAAAACAACACCCAGTCTACTATTGTGGACTCAGAGAAAGAGTTTTACGAGCTCTTGACATGTCCGGGTACTGAGGGTACAAACCTTATACTGCCGAACGATGACGCGGCATGGGTCTCTTGGAAATATTCCGGGGACAACATTGCCGTAGGGAAGAATGTTAACGTGGCAGTTGCTGCCTACGTGACTAACCAAGCTCAGCTAAAACTGTATGAGTATCTGAGTAAGTTGGGGGAGTCTGTTTTGTACTGTGATACAGACTCGGTCATTTTCATTTAGAAGGACAATGACCCCAAAAGTCAAAACTGGGGATTATCTCGGCGACCTCACAGATGAGTTGGAGGAGTACGGCTCTTACTCCTTTGTAGAAGAATTTGTGTCGGGTGGTCCAAAAAACTATGCGTTTTCGGTATTTTGCCCCTCAACCGGAAAACGTGCAACAAAATGCAAAGTGAAGGGTATAACCTTGAATTATGAGAATTCAAAAGGTGTAAACTTCACTTTGAGGGATATGATTCTCGAAAACGCCCCGCCAGTGCATGTACACAATCCGCGGAAAATCTAGCGGAATCGTGGTGGTTTAGTGATATCAGAACCCGAGACGAAGGAGTACAAGGTTTTTTTAAGAAGCGTCGGCTTATGGTAAATTTTGACTATATCCCCTGCATCAGTTGAAAAAAGTATCATTTGTTAAAGGAGTGCCAGAGTTTGAAAATCCTGAAATTATACCCACGCTTATAGTGTTGGATGATTTGATGGAAACTGCTTATTCTACAAAAGTGAGCCAATTATTCACCAAAGGATCGCATCATCGTAACATTAGTCTGGTACTAATTACACAAAGCCTTGAAAACATTTCCAGTTTTCACAAGACGTACCTCGACGTTTGTAAGGATCCGCATACGTATTTGTTCTTAGACTTGACACAATCGATTAACGATCTACTAAGATTTAGAACAAAGAAACTTCCCGGGGAAAGTACAGAAGTGTTTACACCTGTTCGAGGTAATGAACCGGTTGAAGTCACAGCTACACTTCCTTCACGTACTTAAAGACGCTAAGCCCCAAGCCAGGCTTGCGTTACTTTCATCTGCCGGCGACGACTTCATAAAAGCTATTGTCGAGTGTGCAATAAATACACTAAATAGAAATCAAAACTAAACAAAGAGGAATCGAGGAAATTGAGTAAATATGAGAATCGTTTACGTGCGCTAATTGATCCAAATATTAGTTTTAAAATTAAACGGAAACTTTTCATTTAAAAAGGCGAGTTTATATTTCCACTACTCACAAGTATTTTATCGGGTGTAATAGGAACACTAATTAATACCATTTAACGAATGGCGTTACAGCGTATGATTTTAGTTCCTCCGGAATTGTGGGAAAGCCGTTGTCAAACACCACCACCACCACCGCCGGTTAAAAGATACTTGAAACTAACGACCACAGTTATAACAAATGGACCCAAGTTTGCCTTCATCAAAGACCCATACTTGAAAACTGAAAAACAAAAACGGGAACCCATCCCCATTCCCGTTATAGAAACTGGTAGTACCGAACCGAGTTTCAAAACAAAACCCAAACGGAAACGTATAATAGGTTCAGTGCCTCTGTTTAAAACGCAGTCTGAATCAGAAACCGATGTTTCACCTGTGCATTCAGAGTATATTCAAAACGTTTTGAGACGTAAAGTGTCGCACGACCCTACGTTTGGCGTGTATCAAGATGATGCTGACGGTTCTTGTAAAATAGGGCGTTCGAGTTTTAAATATAACGATTAACACGTATTTGTAGATGGCAGAAAATACAAGGCACTCAAGAACTGTGGGAGATGTTGACAAAGTCTAAACCTGATAAAAACGCGGTCACTATTCAGGACAGACAAGCATATAAACAAATACTCTTGCAGTCTAACGTGCATACAGTTAATTATAGCCCCACATGTAAGATCAAAGCCAACAAGGGTCTTAAATATACGCGGTTTATTTCGCAACTGTTTACCGACAAAAACGAAGTGCCTTGGGAATCGGTACAATAATAATGTCTATGGGTAAAGTTTATTACGATCCTAAACACGCAGCCGGGGTTTGGTTCAGTAGCAAAGTTGGTAAAGGCCGGTAGAAGTAATAAAAGAGATGTTGAAGAATGGCTGACGGGTCAGGACACGTACACTTTACATAAACTGGTAGGGAAGAGGTTTCCTAGAAGTCCATATATGGTGACAAATATTGATGATGTCTGGGAAATGGATCTTGCAGATTTAAGCTCCATCTCGAAATACAACTCAGGTACAAATACCTCTTAAACATAATTGACATATTTTCTAGACACGCCTGGAGCGTTCCTCTAAAGGACAAGACTGCTAACTTAATTACACCAGCTCTAAAATCTTTATTTCAAAATAGAAAACCAATTACTATACAATCGGGAAAGGGTACTGAATTTGTTAACCCTTCAGAGTGGGGGCATTTAAACCCCAAATTATACTGTGATGTGGGAAGATTTTTCTATGGGGCATTTAAATTTTGAGCTAAATTGTAAAGGAGTCTATTCAAAATAACGTAGTCTTGTTAATAGTGGTTGGATTTCGATGAAACTTGAAACAAAATATTTAGGAAAGTCTGAGCTTTTCGAATATCCGATCAAATCTTACCTTAAAAATTTAACTTGGTGTGAAATGCCTTGAAACATTCTTCAACACATAGGGCTGCTTCACATTCGGGGCACCAAAACACTGTCTCCTTCCTTCTATTGTTTTTGTTACACAATACACACCTCTTTGTTTGTGTGGCCTTTTTTTTCTGTCGGTGGTATTCTTTCTGGAAAATGTCTTTCAAGAAGTCGCGGCATATTTTTGTCCGTGGAATGATGGCCTTGAAATTTTCTGACACTTCCACTTCCATGTGCAGTGAGTAGTGCCTCTACCAGTTCTACTCTGAATTTGCAATGGTCTGTTTTGGTCTGTCCTGAATTTGCGCGGCATATTATCATACAGTTTAGAACTGTAATATTTAGTAATCTCCTAAACAGTTTTATATATCATTTCCTCATTTTCTTTCTTTCCAAAAGATAGGGTTGCAGAAGTTGGTATTTTAGATCAACACCACCCATGTTTTCGT
>Ga0123352_10013164_pt1 | contig 13118 bp, 9 predicted proteins | sample TergutLab28metaG_FD_89700 | JGI IMG/M metagenome (GOLD analysis project Ga0123352, IMG submission 89700) | Labiotermes labralis P1 segment gut microbial communities from Petit-Saut dam, French Guiana - Lab288 P1 | ecosystem: Host-associated > Arthropoda: Insects > Digestive system > Gut ... | reverse complement strand
TCATAGAGTAAAATTTTCTTAATTTTTGGTACTGTAAGACTATTTATGATGACAACCAATTTATTTGTCATTGCTAATGTAAAACAATTGCGAACCTAGGTAGTTTTAGAATTTTACTGCCTTTTTTCCGAACATCTTGGGGAGTTGGTGTCCTAAATTCAGCAATTTTTAACAGTTTTCACAATCAAGTTGACTTTGGCACGATTTTGGAGGGCCTTTGGAATTTCGGGGGGGGGGTTGAACACCCCCAAACCCCCCACCCCCTCGGTACGCCACTGCTAACAGCAAGTGCTGGATATAGTCTCTTGAGAGAGGGAGAGTGTTGTTAGCATACATTTGGCTTGATTAATTAAGGCATGGCTCTTGTCTTAGTTGCTTGTTAAAGTGCAGCTTCTGAAGCTTGTCAAGCTGGCTAGCCCTGGTATATACCCACAAATTCATGTTACAATTTTCAGGACTAAGTGTAATGACATTTCTGCTGTTCTGATCTGGTGAGTTCTGGAAAATTTCTTACATTATAACTAGTGTTTAAAGAGAGTGTATTGAGGACTCTGGTCTTCTGGTATGTTATGCTATGTAGTGGAGTTAACAGATCCTGGCGGTTCTCAGTAACACAATGCCTTCAAATTTGGTATATTTTAACTCCACTATACAGGATGACATCCCAGGAGACCCGTGTCCTCAAAATCAGTGCAGTGACAACCTCAGATCTTGGACAGAGATTAAGATCTCAGTTGAGAAAGAGTAGTCATTTGAAGAACAGTCACATATGAAACTGAGCATACATGGCCAAAAGTTTCACACATATGCAATGTAGATGCATGCACACATACACATTCACAAATACACTCGACAAAATGTAAACAAGCCTATTAATTAAAAAGAAACTTAAAAGCATACATCTGAATACATTAATAGTTTGGCTATGAATTTAATGCCAAAATCATAAAATACATCACAAACATGAAACTACTAAGAGGTTTCAGTGTGACACATGTTACATGTGTGGCGAAAGCATCATAAAGGGGATCGTGATTTGTACATTTAACCTAATTTTGTATAAAGAGTGAAATAAAGAAAGGTAAGGTGGGCTGGAAAGATAGCTGACATCTGGGAGATGCAGATTACATACACAATTTCTGTTGGTAAACCATCTGAAAACTGTTCAATTGTAAGATGCATGAGATGGCAGCTGCATGGAACTGACAGAGGATTGCATTCTTTGGTTTTGCCACCAGACAGGTAGTCACAGACGTACACAGCGGGGACACGAACTGTTACTAATAGAGGGAAAAATAAAATTAACTAATTAAATGGTAATTTAAACACAGATAATTTTCTGCTGTTGGGCAGTGAGAAATGAATGTAAGCAGATGTGCTTGAAATAAATTAAAAAAAGATTGAAGAGAACAGTGGTGGGGTGATTGACAGCATGATGGAAGGCTCAAGTGATATTCCACAGAGCAGAAGGAAGATGTGGGATAAAGTAATGTTGCTAAAATTATGGAAAGGATATAGACAGGGACATCTGAAACTTGGACTTTGATACGAAGGTGACAACAGCAACAACAATATTGGTAATAACATTAATCAAAAACAGGGTACCAAATCATATAGTGTTGGTAACAGTCACATGAACGTGGTGCACTGTGGCATACAACACTTACAGTAAGTTTAATTACAATGGTTACCTCTGACCCAGAGCTCATTTCTGCAGAGACTTTGCTTAGAAGCCTTGCAAATGTAACCTTCTTCTCCATCTTGGCATCAGTACCGGACAAGGCGACAGCAGATAGTGCAGACTGTGAATCTGACATAACCATGCTAAATGTTGTTTCTGTCTCCTCTCCATCTGCTTCCCCATCCTTAACCTGATCAACATCTTTCACCTTCCTTTCACCCAACTGGATCAGCTCACCCAGACTGACTTTTTGTTGATGCTGATGATTTGTTGATGGTGAAATAAGCTGTTGAAGAATCTGCTTCTTTTCAGCAATATTCTTCTTAGTTGGTGTTGAGTTGTTGCGTTTCTTTCGTGGGGATGGAGTCCCTGGAGGATTTAAAAATATTTCTATGCTTTGTGTTTGATGGGCTTCATTCATAATGTATTAAAACAATTTGCAGAAATTTTAGCTGGGTAACAGTGAAATTATAATGTACAAAAATATATTGCTGTACAATCTGACAGCTAATTGTTAGCACAAAAACGAGCTACTCTTGGTACTAAATGCCCTTCTATTCTAGATATCCTTGCACAATGTTGTCATTAGTCATATAGTGCCAATCAGATGGTTGTTACTGTAAGTCATTGCTGAACTTGAATGAAATTTACTACTGTTACATTTCTGCAATAAGGCATATATACGCAAGTAAATCTGCAATATGATATAAATATATCCTTACCTTCAAATAATACCTCACCTGTTTTATGTGCTTTTTCCTCTTATGGAAGACAATTTAATGGACTGTGTAGATCTAATGTGATTCTGATCTCTGAAGATGATACCGGTTGTGGCAGAAACAATGATGAATTGTAAAGGCATAATGGTATGTTTTTGAGAGTGTATATGACAGTTAAGATGGAATGTGACACTGTGTAGTCTGGTAGAAATTAATCACATTTTAGAGGGCTGTACTTCTCTTTCTTGTCCTCCACACCTTTCAGATGGAGTCAGCATTTTACCACAAAACATCGGTATGTTTGTACCTGACCTTGGCATTACACCCCAGAAGATGGTAAATTGTCACAATCAACTTTGTGAGGACTTCAGATGATGGCTGGGCAGCAGCGACTTTGTAGTTTGGCTTGCCATAGTGTGGGGGAGAAAGGACGTGTATCACAGACCTCTCAATTTAAATGGGGCTCATATAAAATTAGAACAAGGTTGTTTATGAAAGTCTGTAAACAATTAGAAAACTGTTCTCCATACTCAGTTCATAGATGTGTCAGGCAATGGTATGGAGACAGTTGTCATTTTTGACAAGCCACATGCCTGACCACATTAAATCTGCACTTCTGAGAATATTGCCTGTATACTGATAATCCTTTATCACAGGCCAATGGAGTCAGCACATCAGGATATACACCCATCTGACAAGGGTGTATGGCACATCTTGCACACTGAATTGAGCTTTCACCACTACAAAATTCAAGTTGCACACAGCTCAGAGACCATGACAAAGAGGTAATCTTGTAATTTTGTAACCAGTTTATGGAATTTTCTGCTGGTAATCTAGACATATAATCATTCTAGTAGATGAACATACACTGTCATTCAGCAGATCATTCAATGCTGGGCCACTGAATACCTGCAGGAACTCCATGTATGTCCCTTGTATAACTACACTGCTACTGTTTGGTGGGCAGTACTGTGTACTAATTGGGTTAATGGATGAAGATGGATTAGCCCTTAAACTTATGTTGTGTCATGACATTCACAAGACCGAAACATTTGTTATGTTGATCATCCAGAATATCCCAGGGCATGAAAATTTGTTCTATTGGTACAGTGGTGCTATATTTCATGAGTTGAGAACTGGGTGGCTGTTGTTCACAGTTGTTTCCACAACAGGTGATTTCCCATTTTAGTTACATGCCTTGGCCTCTTCATTAGCCAGACTTAACTTTATTCTGGGGATATGTAATATGTAGAGTGTATTGTAGTTGGTCACGAAACTTAGTTGGGATAAGAGCAAAATTCAAGAGGAAATGTCTCATATTTTAGAAGAGACATTTTCAGGTATAATGAAAAGCCTCTCAACTTGTGTGTAACAGTACAGGACAGTGATACCTTACAGACAGTGAAGTACTGTAAAAGAATATTGAAGACCATAGAAGCAAAATATATATCCAAAATAAAATACTGTACAAGTTTTCAGGTTTTTGAAGCGATTTGGTTGTGACCCGTGTTCTTTGGGAATGTGATGCCAAGTCAGTGGACAATTAGTGCCTGATATTTTAAGACATCTCAAAGGGTCAAAACTTCGAAGAAGAATCTTCTTGGACATTTTGACCCATGAAGGTGAGACCACAGTGCTGTCTTGAAATGAAGTGCACCAAGGGCCCAGTGATTCAGCACCACTTGTACCAAAAGAACAGAGACCTAAAATATGTGCTTTTCTTTTTGTCAAACATCATTCCATTTTAAGACTCATCACTGTTTTTGCCACTTTCTAAATGCTTTCCATGCCACAACTTAATGAGACTAATGAAATAAGTGCTATAAGCGTATGTGCCCAACACTGATGCATTAGTGTATATTTCCTATTTGAAGGCTACATCTACACTACTCTTGGCTAATTTAACATGTCATTATTATCAGATTGTCTGTGTATTTTGATTCAGTGATCAGCTCAATTATTAGAGCTTCAGTGCAATCTACATCAAGATGCAAAATGCTATCTAATCTTGCATGTTGCAAATAGTTTCACTTAGTATAAGGTGAATGCCGTGCATGTACGAATCATCTCCATCACAAGCAGAGGGCAGCATACCTACCATATTCCTATGGGCAGGAGATAATAAGAGACTATAACATAACTATAAACATCACGGGCGGCACATAAAATTATTTTAGCAAGAAGGCAGTTAGTGTCACCACACACATCTCAGCACATCTATATTTAATAGCAAGTTTTAGCTGTTTGCTTACTGAATCTTTTCTCAGAGAGTGTTGGGAACTCTTAAATTTTATGTGATGTTTACCCCAGCAACTTCTTAAGAAAGCACTTACCGGAAACTGCAAGAAACTTACCATGAAGTTGCAATATCAAGTACCTTCATTAGTTCTATAATGACTTTATTAAACCCAATTAACAGAATAATTTACACATGAATATTGGGAGTTAGGATAACTCAGTCACTATATTAACTGGGCTGGAAGAGATTTTTCTCTTTTCCACAGCATCCAGACTGGCCCTGCTGCTCACCCAGCCTCCTATCTGACACGTACTGGGGATTTTACTCCTGTAACTAAAGTGACTGAGGCATAAAGCTGACCACTAACCTTCATCTAGTACCAGAAGTTAAGAATGTGTGGAGCTATAGATTTAATTTCCCATATGCCTTTATAGTGAGGTGCCCTGGGACAATTTTACTTTTCATCAATATACTGCTTATCTAATATCAGGGAGACTTGGGTTCAAACCCAGACTACTCAGTGTGAAGTTTGGGGTGGATAAAGTGGCAGTGGGACATCTTTTCTCCAAGTACTTCAGCTTGTCCTTATCAGTATCATTCCACCAATTCTCCATGCAAATTTATTCATCTCTGAATGAGACTGTTATGTTCATAACAACTGACAGCATTATTAAACAACAGGCTTCAAAAATATTGTTCATTGTGTGAAATATTTGGGACATTTGTAGTTTCAAATTTTTTGTTTTAATCGCTACAAAAATGGATTGATGATGTATAATGTGTAACTCTGTGTCTTGTATTTGATAGATTTTACATTTGAAGCAGGTGTGAATCGTAACGAAGAATATTTCAAGCTGTCATAACGTATCACCGCAGAAGGATAATGTTGCTTGAAATCATACAATGCATATACAATATAAACAATAATATAACACAGATTTGTGACCTACAGCAAGAAGGATACAGAGTGTAAAAGACAGAAGAATACACAACAAACATTTCATATATATTTACTTGAGAAGGCATAGTCATTATTGTGAGTCATATCTGATTGTGAAGTACATTAAAATCTAATAATGTTCCCAACAAACTATTACCTAGTATATTGTAGAATGAAAATTCCATATTTCCTAGCACAGACCTAATATAGAGCACTGAACAGTATCCTCAGATGTTGAAGTGATGTACAGGCATTGTGGTAGAGTTTAGTGATCCATGTTGAATCTTCTGTAGACATGGACACTTTGTGTCTTTTAATGATTTAAATCATTGTGTTAAGTACAGTGGAGTTGAGTATGAAGGTAGAGTTTTTTTTATGCCCCTTACTTGACAGAATTAATGTAAAATTCTTGATAAAATGTAGCAAAATATTTTTGCGTTGTAAAATTTAAGATATAGTACTAATATTCTTCTGTCATGCTTTGAAGTTATTACTTCTTGTACAAAACCTTTTTTCTATGGCCATGGGTATTAAATACAGGTTATGTTTGTCAGAGAATTAATTATAATGAAGTTTGCTTTCAAGTGTAAAGTTACATTATATTTTTCATTGTTGGGATTACATATTTATTAAAGGTATTCAGTTTCTATTGATTATGTGTACACATGGAGCTAACATTAAGACACTAAGAAAGAAATTTTTAAGGTATATATTATTTTGCTAGTTCTCCAGGTTCTTCAACTTGACTGACCTTCTGCTGCAACAAATGAGATTAAGCAATGCAATTTTGAAGATTAACACCAATGAAGTGAGTGTACTGAAGACAGGATTGTGTCCAGAATGATGGTCAGGAGACAATGTAGGATTTAAACTTTGATTCTTAACCAGAGAGTAGGCCTCATAAACCCCATACTCACAGACATTAGAAAATATTAATTATTGGCATTTCTGAAGTATACTGCCTTCTGGATTGTTATGTCATGTAGAAACTTACTGATGTTGCTCCAAACTATTAGTAAATTTCTACTACACTACACGTTGTATTCCAGATGACACAGAGTTTCTGGGTCACTGCCATAAAACCTTAAATATCAGTTAGCATTTTTAACAAAGGAAATAATATATTGCAAATGCCTTTTGTCACTGTTACTTGAATCATCATGGTAACTGCAGTTTGTTGGGAACATTAGTATACTAGTTCACCCTAAAGCCACAAGTGCAAACCTACCAGCACACACTAATACAAACAACACTGACACACTTAGTGGGTGGTCATGACATAGGTATAGTGTGAGAGTCAGAGGAGGGAGACTGTGCCACAGTTTCCTACTTCTACAACACGAAAAAACAGATAGGATAGTAAGAAACATCCGAATAAAGCTAGTACTGTACAGCTTTCAAAGACTTCAAGTCAAACACCATACTCTTTATCCTCTGGTTATACAATTAGGACATATTATCAAGCATCCATTTCCAAGAAAACGTGGTGGTTTATGGCATAATGAAAACATCAGCACTTACTTTATTCCAGCTGTAAGGTACATATTCTGTTATGACGTAATTAAATAACAATATGTACGTTTAGGGATTTTACATTTGATCCACTGTATTTATCCTGGTATAAATACAGAAAACGTGTAGAAATTTTTGAATTAAGCATAAAACTCTAAAATATACCAATTTTATCTCAGTTAAGCAATAAATCCACTTTTGATTTGTCTAAATTCAGAAATCTACATTAATCATTTCATGTTCAATGGTAATTATGTGTACCACTTGCTGTAACATTTCAAAGCTATGTACTCTGCCCACAGAGTGTGTGTATATATATAAATAACTAATTAAATCCATGGAGCAGAGTCCATCCTGAGAAGCCAACAGCTTTTTAGCTAGTCAAGAAATTCCCTGCAATTTATGGAACCCAAAGGTTCATTATCCCATTCACAACAGCCCACCCCCTGTCTCTGTCCTGAGTCACAGCAATCCAGTCCCTTTCTCCTCTTCCCACTCCTTGAAGATCCATTTTTGATATTTGCCACCCATCTGCGCCTAGGTCTTCCAAGTGGTTGCTTTCCCTCAGGACTTGCCACCAAAACCCTATATGGACCTCTCCTGTCCCCCATACGTGCCTCATGTCCCACCCATCTCATTCTTCTTGATTTGATTACCCTCAACCTATGTCCCTTCCTCAGTGTAAGAGACCAAGCTTCACACCCATACAAAACAACAGGCAAAACTGCAGTTCTGTATATCTTTATATACATATATATTGTTCTTATAATTGTTATTGTGATTCTCGCCAAAAACAGCATTAAGTAGCTGGTCTTTGTAATAGAAATAAAGTTTATTCTCTGTGTGGTAGGAAGTGATTTTTTTACAACACACATAATTAAGATGCAGGTTAGTTGTAGGGGTCCTGCTATGGTTCAGGCAGTTAAGCACTAATCTCTCACAGTAGAGGCCTGGGTTCGATCCTGGGCCAATCCATGTGAGATATTTGGTAAAAGAGTGACAGTGAAACAAATTCTTCTCAGGGTATTTCAGGTTTCCTCCATCAGTATTATTCTGCCAATGCTCCTTATTTGTACTTACCTTAATAATACTCTTATTAGAAGGGCAAATGTTTGAAGCCTGGGAACCTTCAAAAGAGCAGTGCTCCTTTTGACTGGGAAACATTGAACAGAAAAGTACTTTGACTTTTTTTTCCAGTAATTTGAGGGTTAATAAAAGTTGTAAATTTTAGAAATATTTATCACATATTTAAATGAGATTATCCCCATGATACTTTCTTCAAGTGAAAGTTTTGTGGCCTTGGAACCCAATTTAAATGTCCACAAGGAACAAACTCTTTGGAAAAGGTCAGGATTCCCTTGGGGGGCTGTTTGACCTTTCACTATGCTGATGTTTGAGGCAAATTATTAATATACAGTGGGCAGTCACCACTTATGGTTGTTATAACTGGGATTTTATTTGTAATGTGCTTCAAAATATGTTTACTGTGATATGGAAAACAAATCGTATTTGTAGTATTATGGTAGAGAATAACTTTTCTACTGCTGACATTTTGATATAAAACCTATCATTTTCTAAGTGAAACAATTCTTTCTTTTTATTTTAAATCACATTATCCTTGCATTAATTTAATGTGTAAGTATGTAGAATAGAAAGAACCCATTGTAACTGAAACATTCATGCTTCCGTCTTCTGGGATAAGTCTAGAAGAAGTGTAACATTTCAGATGAACCAAACGTCTCCATCATCAGAAGATTGCAAGGTTTTCTGAAATTTAGGACACTTTTGTCAGACTATGCAGTGTCACATCCCAGAACACAGAAACCTTGATACTCACTGCCATGAGGACCTTCAATCTCACACAAGATATTTGGCTTCGAACTCAGCATGTAGGGTCTGTTAGCGGCACATACATGAATGGTTTTAATATGTAGTCATATCCTTCAAAATTTAGCCACAATCTGTGACACACAATAGTACATTACTTCCACACCGGTTCTATTATTATCACAGTTATAAGGAAGAAACATAGGCACTGAAGTAGATCTTTGGTTTGGATAGAAACAGAGCATTTATGACATGCCACTTGCCAGAAACCTATTTATCATTACATTTTATATGAAGTACTGGAAGCAATAGACGTAAATTTATTCTTCATGTAGACATGAATGTGAGCAAGTAAAACTCATGAAACAAATATTATGTATATATAATGAAACACTGGTCAAATTTTTTACAGAGAAAAATTTACTCTTGTTTAAGCATAATTTTTGTTTCAAAACCACCTAAATGAGACATTAAATGTGACTGTTGCAAGAGACTGCTGTTTAATTTGTTTTAGTTTATGTTTTTGCATTGAAGAAAATATGATGAACATACTGTTTGTGTTCTGAGCCACACGTAAGACATAAAATAAGCAAAGGAATAAACACCTGCGACTATAGCAGGATCTACCAGCTGCTCTACTGACAAGTTACAGTTGTGTCTAATTATTTCATTTACAAGTTAATTTAGGTCTGCTCATAATTTATGCAATCAGGGAGGTCATGACCCAAAAATAGGGCCGAAGTACCATAGAAGAAGAAAAATAAAATTTTTTTGTGCAAAGTTCAATAACAATGTCTTAGCTCTGTCTCATTCTAACATGACACTTTATTCCTCCTGTTGTAGACTATGGGTGTGACAGTTCAAGAGTACAAAGAGCATGGTGCAATAGGTTGAAAAGGTTCGAAGTGTACAGTATGTGTTATTGACAGCATTGAGACATAGCCACACCAATCGAGCAGGAACATATAGGCAGCCAGCGAGCTTCTGCCTTTTATTTCTTTTTTGAAAAACAATACCGGTGCTTTAGGACTGGCCTTACTTCTTGCCGGCGGTTTAAGCAAATCATCCAAACTAAAGGTTCTTGCTGTGGCTGATGCAGCGGTTGGGTGGTTGTTGTGGCTGTGTGGGCTGGTGAGGCTGAGAAGTGAAGGTTTGCGAATACCGAGGCGGCCAAAGAGCGAGCGTGGACACCCAGGCTGAGGGCTGGGAACCACCACCACTGTACCCCCTGCTGCTGCTGCTGCCAGCTGTTCACGGACAGAGGGTGGGCGAGAATGTGAGCTGCAGCCTGTAGAAACAGCAGATAAATGACATAATGCAACACTTTTAACTTTTTCTGGTCATAAGATTGTACAGTTCAATCCCATGGCAGGCTGTGTCAACTGTTTCATTACCAATTAATGAACATACATATAATACCACTTAGTTTAAAAAAATTACAAAAATAATTGTGAGGTGGCAGAATTTGCTTGGTAATGGCACTGAAATTATCACTGTAGTATCTGGTTACAATATGAACACAGTAAAAGGAAAGATTTGGTGATTTGAGTTGTACTTCACATTGATATGTATCTGAGTCACTGTCTAATTTGGTTGCTTATGAAGCTCAGATTATTTCATGCATTTACACTGGTCTGTCTCCTCATTCACACACACACACACAGTTCTTGATAAGGCTACACAACTAACACGATAATTGCTCATCCCTTCCACCAGCTGAATGTTCTATGTCGTATTTTCTGCAACCACATACAGGGTTAGAAACATCCTAATTTTATTTCCACAGTTACATGTAGTTTTAAATTGGTATTTAACAATTATCTTTTTATCTATATTACAAAAATACAAAGTAAGACTTTCCCATGAACTAAATCTTCATTCAAATTCAACCATTTACTGCATAATCATGTTTTCCTTTTCTGAACATTTTAAAGAGATATGTTAGACATCCTTCTCTCTTGGATATAGAGGTCATCTTCCTTTCTCATATCCTCTACTTCATAATTTACAAATTCATGTTTATGTCATTCCTTATACAGATTTCCATGTACTACCCTGGACCCAACTTTTTTTAATTAAAAGAACTACACAAAAAACTCTTTTATTAATACAGGCAAGTTCGTTTTGTCTTTCAGTATTGCAACACCTTTCTTTACTGTATCTAAAAGTCTTGTTTATGCTGATCACACACACACACAAATATATATATATATATATATATATATATATAAAATTACTGAGTAAATGGACAGTAAAAATAATTATGAGATGGTAGCACTTGGTACAGGTTAGTGACTTGAAGGAAGTTTGCTGTTTAATATAATTTTAAATACCCAAAAGAGTCACTGCATTCATTGTGTATAGTTGTCTGTTAATACCTGTTCTGTTCCTGTCTGGTTCTTCATCAAGTAGTTTTTCGAGCTTCTCAGGAAAATGCCTTTTTGCACACCAGAATAATCCAATCACACCCAACACAACCGTTACTGTAATGAGACCTAACCAGAATGGTTCGTGAAGCATCCGTTCTGACAGTGGCTTGAATGGAATGTGCATCATTCGCCTTTCACACCGCTGTCCTGAAATTTAACAGAAGTTGTACCTTTACCCCTGTACACAAATAAATATGTTTAGACCATTAATGACAACAGTCTATTCAATATACAGGGCTGAAAGCTTTATGTCATGAATATTTTACAGCAACACAATTAAATAAAATATTTACAGGCTGACAGCCGCATCAGAAACCAACTCCATCTCCATCATCAGATCCTATCAGAACTATGATGATGGAGAGGGAGTCAGTCTCTGTGACATCGATTGATTTAATACACTTGATGTGGCTGTCAGCCTGAGAAGACATTACTGAATCCTGAAAACTGATCATGGAGGTAAAACTTTTTTTTTATTATTTTTCAGGTTTTTTAAAAACAAAAATCACTTATTGGAGTCATCATGCCTTTGTGTTTGTAAGTGACAGTGATAAAATATGGACAGATTTTGTTCAGATTCAGTGTGGTAAATCAACTGTGCTGGTTTTATTCTTGTAATAAAACCAACGAGAAATTTCTCAAATTTATTTCTGGAATAGGATTCTACATGTTTCAGACAGTATCTCTGTCCATCATCAGGAGTCTAGCACTGTACACACAGCAATAGGTATAGGTCGTACAGGTTATGCTGACTGCTTGCTAGCGGGATCAGGATCCTGCTAGCAAGCAGTGACCTATACCATTGCTGTGTGTACAGTGCTAGACTCCTGATGATGGACAGAGATACTGTCCGAAAGATGTAGAGTCCTATTGCAGAAATAAATTTGAGAAATTAGTGCTTCTAATTTGTTTTATTATAAGAAAATATCATGGTGCATGGTCCCCTGAATGTCAAAAAATGTGCTGGTTTTATTTATGATTTCTCTTTGAACCATTAAATGCTTTTCAGTGTCTCCAGTGTAACCTGAAGAAACACTGCCACCAAACTACTGAAGCACTTGGCATCATCTATGGGGAAATTGCACCCCTACTTGAACTTATTTTAAAATAACCTCACAATTCAGGAAATATTGTGACCTAACCAAAATTTGTGAAATCTGTTCACATGTCAGAAGAATACGATGTTAGCAAAACTTGTTTTAAAAACAACTCACCTTCCCACCATGCGTGGCAGCGGCAATGAAAATTGTCCCCCCTCTCAAAACACTCCCCACGACCTTCACATGGGTTGTCTGCACATGGCCGTAACTTCTGTTCACAATTGCCACCAGTGTAGCTGGGGAGGCATGTACATGTGTAACTGGTAGGTGTCAGCTTGCACACTCCAAATGTACATGGCTGTGTGTCACACAGTGTCAGTGCACAGAACATACCTGGAAAAGATTTAAAATATTGGAACTTTACAGAAATGTCCACCTAAATTCAATATTTCTATACAGTCTTTCATATCATTTTGTTCATTGTCTGAACAATATGCCAAAGTATTTAACTTAATCATATCCTGATGCTATAAGACCAGTTAGTTTATGTTACATTTATGTAACATGAAAGAAAAGCCAGCAAACTTCTCCTAGAATAGGTAATTTTTGGAGTAAAAAGGTTTTTGTTAGAAACCTAACCGCAGAGATGTGTGGTTCCACAGTTTTTCCTCATCTGACAAACAGGGGCATAGGTGGTGGGGTGGGGTGGGGTGGGGTGGGGTGGGGTGGGG
>Ga0123352_10013163_pt1 | contig 13118 bp, 8 predicted proteins | sample TergutLab28metaG_FD_89700 | JGI IMG/M metagenome (GOLD analysis project Ga0123352, IMG submission 89700) | Labiotermes labralis P1 segment gut microbial communities from Petit-Saut dam, French Guiana - Lab288 P1 | ecosystem: Host-associated > Arthropoda: Insects > Digestive system > Gut ... | reverse complement strand
GCAGAGTGAGACTGCAGGGCGGCGTGTGTGTTGTGAGCAGTGCAGAGTGAGACTGTAGGGCGGCATGTGTGTTGTGTGCAGTGCAGAGTGAGACTGTAGGGCGGCGTGTGTGTTGTGTGTAGTGCAGAGTGAGACTGTAGGGCGGCATGTGTGTTGTGTGCAGTGCAGAGTGAGACTGTAGGGCGGCATGTGTGTTGTGTGTAGTGTAGAGTGAGACTGTAGGGCGGCATGTGTGTTGTGTGCAGTGCAGAGTGAGACTGTAGGGCGGTGTTTGTGTTGTGTGCAGTGCAGAGTGAGACTTACTCTGCACAGCACACAACACACATGCCGCTCTATGACATGCTGCCACATCACCTAATTTATATAACTGTTTAATTTTACCGAGTGTTTTAACATAAATATAACTTTAGCCAGGTGCAGTACAAGCTCCCTGATGATGATCGTAGACCGAAACATGTAGGAGCGATATTAATGAGTATTTTAATGTAAATTTTAAAACCTTTCCAAGTTTAATAAATAGTGCATTTGTTGGTGCGTGAACTGCGTAGATTTTATAGTGCACAGTGCGACGATAAAAACTTTACGTAACATTGAAAGGCGTTCGCGTAAACATTGTTTCCGTGGAAAACAGGAAGTATTACATATTCTAAATGTTTATTAGTAGCCTTAGTTATCCAGCACGTGGCGCACATGGGCCGTTTATTGTCATTTATGGCCGCTCTGTCTATTTTTTTCTACATTATCTCATAAACGGTACGATTTTCGGGGGAAAAAGTTATTTAACATAAAATGTGTGTTTTGATTTTGTACAAATTTAGTTCGAAATATTTCTCAATGTAAGAAATGTGCGAGTTTCGGTCAAAAATGTATATTGTTCTTCATGTAAAATAGCCGTTATTCTTGTCAGATTTTAATGTAACTTGAATTTTCGTGACAGATTTTCGAAAAATGCTCAAATACCAAATTTCATGAAAATCCGTCCAGTGGAGCCGAGTTGTTCCATGCGGAAGGACGGATGGACAGATTTGGCGAAGCTGATAGTCGCTTTTCGCAAAATGCGACCGCGCCTAAAAAAGGCCACTTGAGGTGGAGATAGCGTCTGCCCGTCCGTCCGTCCGTCCATCCCTTCACCCACCCTTTCTACCTTTGATAGCTATTCAGATTTTATGAGTTTGAGTTAAATTTGTCGTGGCAAATCGATATTGATATGTGTTCGTTTGATTGGGGCGAAGTACCTTGATCTGTATATAAACCACCCGTCTTTTCTTGTAATTTAATTATGTGACCACCAAATTTAGAACTGTTTCATATAACCTACATCACTGTAGCACGTGACTCTTCGTGGGTAAAAGACATGGCCGGACAGATATTAGGGTAAAGAACGCCTGTATGTTTGCATCAGTTTTGTGGGGTGTTATGAGGGCGAAAAGGCAAGTTCGGTCAGTCACCTGCAGTGCGTGCCGATTAGAGCGAGGCTGTGAAACACAATACATTGCTTTAATCGTGCGGGTTATTCAAGAATTGACGTGCTGTTGCACCATGAGTAGAAATGACAGTGTTTTTCTTCATCTAACAGCCTTGACTTTCCACTTGATAGCGCGCTGTCTTACAATACAAGCAAGACAGAACAGAGCTGGATGTAAGCATGCGTGTTCTTTCTTTGCTGGACACATTTGCTCGAAACATATCTGGTCCGCTCATTAGTGGTATGTATCCTTACTGTGTCCATTTAGATGCAGGGCCATAGCTACATCGTGAACACAGTGCGTTATAGTATGGGTGCATATACGCTCTTTAGGTACATTTATATACGTATATAATGCTACATATACTGTTTCTACGTGTTATTCCTAGTGGGTGCCGCCAGGTGACTGAAGTGCACCCACTTGCAGCCCCCTGACTATGAGCCTGCTGACATGTTGACAGTAGAGCTACCAGCACGCTGCTCTAAGTAAACCAAATTGCAGGATGGTAACATTTGGGGCACGACAGTTACAGAACAGACCTGTGGCATTTACGACTGCGGCTGTAAATGATAATGACTGTCGGGAAATGACGCCGTGTAGTCAAGTATAAATTTAACTACATTCAGTAGGAACCTGCTGACTTGCTCCTCAGGGTGCTTCTGTCCTGGAAATGTGAGTCGACAGCTTCCATGCGAACGTTGCCAAGTTTGTACCAGAACATGTGGTGTATCCCGGAAGACGGTACTCTTGCAGACAGTTCTTGCCTGTTTTGCAGCTTAACGGTGTTTACCAATACAAGTCCAATATCATGACAAATGCTGCTAGTTACTTGGTTGATGTAACGATGTCTCGTCATTGGTCAGAAACACAAGAGAAACTGCAGAATAAGTGTAAGTAGAACGGAATATGGTACCCAGAGGCGATGGGCAATTTGACGTTTCCAGCCTTTACGTTCACGTGGCAAGAAAAATCACGATAATTTGTTCGAGTCCGAATCCTCACCTGCAACCTCCCGAAGCAGAAACCTAGCCACAGTGCCAAATAGTTCGGTATGACACCGAGCTGAGACGCCTGTACACAATGTTACCGAAACTTCATGATTTGTACTACCAGGTGTCACGAAACACACGGCCATAAGAATAATCCCGATAAGACCGACCTCTTGTATGCAGGACACCTCACATTCCTCTTTGCACGTCTTCCTGCCATCTGACATATATGAATTTCTCTTGGCCGTTTATCTGTATTGTAAAATACAATACGTGCTAATTATGCGGTTTATGTGTTGAAAATGGACATGTAAATACAAATGTAACGGGCAAATTAAACGTCCGTACGTTCATGATCGTGTGAGTTTTAAGAAGACTAGATGGGCGGAACTCGCTGCACGCATGAATAAACCTTCAAGCATGGGTATCCAACCGGCGGCATACCAGGTTGTGTTATGCGGCCCGCGAGTACGTTTGAAAATTGTATGTGTATTGTAATAAGTGCACAACAATTTAAGATGTTAGGTAAACCACTTATACTGATTTTTTGGTGGGACAGCACGGGAATCGAATCCCGATAGGAGCCAGATTTTGCTCACCCGTCCAGACCGGGCCTAGGGGCCACCCGGCTCCACGCACAATGGATACTGGGTCATTCCTGAGGGTAAAGAGGTCCGGTCGTGGCGTTAAACACCCATCCCATATAGCGCCGAGGTTAAAGAAAGAGTAGAGTTATACCTCTACTCCGCCACTGGGCCTTCAAGGTCTCTTCTAGGGTGAATTTTACCTCTACCCTTTTTTTAATTATAGTGATTTTTACACGTGCGGCCCCCAAACTAGCCCACAATAACGGTTGTGGCCCTTTGCCACAAAAGGTTGAACACGCCTGCCTTAAAAAAGAGACCATTGGGGAAGCATGCACTGCAGAACAATAGAACAAGGAGTTTCAAAATAGGACGTAAAGGTTTGGACTGGATTTGTCTGAGTCAGAGAAGGATCCAGTGGCGGGGTCTTGTGAACACGGTAGTTTTGTAACAAGCTAAGCGACCATAAGCTTTTTAAAAACTCTCCATGGAATTAGTTATTCCATTTTAAATAAACTTTCGATTGTCAGATTCTTCCTGGTGTGGGAGTTGGTATAACTTACATTAGTAATTATGCGAAAGATAAATATAATTAGTGTCACATCGTGATGTCATTTCCAAACAAAGATTGAGATAGCTGTACAAGAGTAAAAAAAAAAAAACTGTAGGAATAAGGAATGTCTCGAGCACGTGTGGTTTGTGGGTGTGTGAGCTTGCGCAAGCTAAACTACCACACCCGCATGTGTCTGAGATGCTATCAGCAAACAGGACCATGTCAGCGCATCTAGTTCGGTAGCAATAGGATGTGGTGTCACGTCCTATCTGCGCTGAAAGTATGCACCTGGAATCAAAGCCCTTAATTGCAAGCGAACTTGCCTATTTTCAAGTGCCTTATGGACGCATATTGGGCAAGTGAACCCGAAAATTTTGAAGAATATCACACGCGCTTTATTATGAGAATTACGCATTCTAGACGGTTAAGACCAGCATTCATTACATGGCCTGTAACAGCGATTACGCCGTCCAAGTTGGGTAGAGACTTGGAAACCTTGAACACTAGGTCGCTAGCTTCAATCCTGCAAGGCATCTGGACGTTACTATCTCCGAAGTACAGAGTACTTTCTGAGAAGCTAATATTCCCTCTGTCGAGAAATTTAGCCCATTATATGGAACCCCAAGGTTCATTATCGTAATTACAACAGCTCACCACTGTTTCCTTACCAGAGCCAGCTGCATCCAGTTCATATCCTCCCGTCCTATATATTTGATCAGTTATTTTAGCCATCCACGAAAACATCTTCCAAGCGGCCCCTTCATACTTCACCACAAAAACCCTGCATGCACTTCTTTTCCCTCTGGTGCATGCCACATGAAGGGACACAGACATATGTCCGTGATATTCAGCCATACACCGAACGGACTGGTTGTTACCCGTCTAAAGAGTACCGGCAGTGTTTCAGAAAGTGAATGTTTCTTAACTCCCATGCGGAACAGGCCAAAGGGCGTAATCGCTAACAACTGCATAAGACAGGCTTACGGGAACCGGATATGATCCGTTTGTAACTAGTGACGTGGCCACTTGAGCTAATCTGTTCAGCTGCCGAAATTTCGTGTTTGGTGAGGCAGGTAGCCTGCCGATGGTGTGTACGAGATATATATATGTAGATCTACATGTCAAATCGCCCAACGCCTACTCATTTCTATTGACAGGCCAGTATCCCTACATGCTATGAAAGTACAAGCCATGGATCGCTTCGTTATGTAATGCTTCTCAATCTTAGACTTCTGCCTCGTTCTCAGGTCCCAGCAATCTTCTCAAAACCTTGTTAACAAACACACTCGATAACACATTGTCATCACTAGGCCATACATTCGCCCTCAACCTATATTCTCCCTCAAAACGATACACCAAGCCTCACGCCCATATACATAATATATATAATAACTTCTTGTGTCTTCATTTTTACTTTGTATTTAGAAGGTTCCGGGTTCAAACCTCTGCCTGGAGACCGGCCATCGTAATAAATGATTGTTGTGTTCTTTTTTCAACCCCTCCAGTCATATACCGGCTTGTATTACCTTCGTGTTAACCACGATCACTCCAGGAATCATTATTCCCTAATCCTATCATTCGACTGTATATCATCTTAGTGACTGCAGCCGTTATTTAACGATCAAAACCCAGTGGTTGCTGCAACTTGTATATGGATCACACACTGTATCATTAACATTACTGCAGTTATACATTATTACGCCATGATTCTCACAAGAAATAACTATTATTTTTGTTAAAAGCCTTAATTAATTTGCGTTTGGAATGGACACAGACTCCGTTATCTATGAGGCAGGAAGAGATATTGATGATTTAGCTAAACGCCAGTCTTCGACGCGTGAAGTAGGACGCTCGTGTTCCTATCTACTTGAACTTCACTACTGTCTCCGCGGGTGTATGTTCCCCCTGTAGAATACGAGTACTGGTCTCCACATCTGACACACGCACACCATTCTCCCTTGGCAGCAGCAAAATCGCCCGCGCTGACACTCCTGTGTTATTGGCGCAAACTCGTGTCTTTGGCGTAGCCTCGTCGTGAGACTTTCGTGTTGCTGTTTCATGGTCGAAAACGTGCCACATTTTGGCGTGATTTTCGTGTAGAATTTACCTAGAGGAGCTCCGTTTGCGACCACAAGATTGTCATAAGCGGAGCGTAGGGAATGATCTGGAGAACGAAGACGTAACTTGTGTGTGAAATCAATCGCCTGGCAGCACCGAAATCCGGTGCGTCAAAGCTAGACTTACTTACTTACTTGCTTAATCATTTACTTACTTACTTACTCCATGGAACAGAGTTCCTCTTGAGAAGCTAACCGCTTTTCAGTCAGTTAAGAAATTCTCCGCACTTTGTGGAACCCGAAGGTTCATTACTGCATTCACACGTGGCCCCCACTTGCCCCTATCCTGAGCCAGCTCGATCCAGTCCATCCCCCCATCCCACTTCCTGAAGATCGGTCTTAATATTATCCTCCCATCTACGCTTGGGTCTTCCAAATGGGCTCTTTCCCTCATGTTTCCCCATCAAAACCTTGAATACGCCTCTCCTCTAAAGCTAAACTATGTAGATAGGCTAACGATTATAGTTCGGCGTAGGATTAGACTTACCGGTAAGATATATTTACAATATTCGCATTCAGTAAATATTATTACAAAAAAAATCAATTATGAGAGAAAGAAAATGTGCGACTTTTTTGTTCGTTCGCCCACCAGTGTGAAGAGTCTTGCGGGCCGGATATGGACCGCACGCCGCTATTTGAATATTGTTCCGTGCAGGGTTCGTCTGGTATCCGAGGATGGTACAGCGAAGGTCAAGCGACAGCAAGAACAGGTTCGATTGCAGAATGTATGATTTTGCAGCGTGTCGTTATAGAAGTGTGTCGCTGGAGGTACGAAGCCGGCATTGTTAATTACATTTGTGTTATTCTCCTTAAGTTCGGATGCACAGTGCGTCATCTTAACAGGAGGAACAATGAAAGCGAACACATTCAAGGCGACAAGAACTTGCGGCATCCTGCATGCTGCAGCATGAGCTCATGTAACAACACGAACTCATGTCCAGACATGCAACGGAAATGTTTTTCTTTTCTTTTCTAAGTCCGGATGTGAGAAGTACTTCTTATGTAGACCAAGCGGGTGTTCGATAGAGCTGCAGACAGGGTGAGGTTGTGTTTAGACAAGACAGGCAATGTACGTACCAGTGGCGTACCGAGGGGGGGTTCAAACCCCCCTCTCGAAATTCCGAAAGCCCTCCAAAATCGTGCCAAACTCAGCCCGATTGTGAAAACTGTTAAAAACTGCTGAATTTAGGACACCAACACCCCAAGATATTCGGAAAAAAGGCAGTAAAATTCTAAAACTACCGCCGGTTCGCAATTGTTTTACATTAGCAATGACGAATAATTTGGTTGTCATCACAAATAGTCTTAAAGTACCAAAAATTAAGAAAATTTTACTATATGAAATGAAATTTCTTGTATCAAATTACAGCTGTCACCAGAACCCCTGACTAGGGGGCTACCGCCCGCAGATCCCCTTTCTCTATGTCCTCTGTCCTCAACTGAATTTGTTGACCCCCCACCCCCCCGAACAAAATTCCTGGGTACGCCACTGGTACGTACGAACGCAACATCGATGCGAGTCCGCGTAACCATTGTTGTCGTGGGAAAGCAAGGAGTATAACATATTCTGATTATGTGTCTCTAGCCTTAGTTATCTAGCATTAAATGCGCATGAGCCGTTTTATATTGTCTCTGTGGTCTGTTTCAAACGGCACGATTTTCGGAAGTAAAAAAAAAAAATTTTGAGCATAAAAGGATGTTTTGATTTTCTCCACAAATTTCGTCTAACACGTTTCTCATTCTGAGAAGTATTCAACGGCATATTATCATAACTTTACATAGGGCCGCATGTAAAGTACCCGCTGTTCTTGCCAGATTTTAGTGTGATTCGAAATTTCAAGACAGATTTTTTTTAAATACCCCAAATAATCAAATTTCATGAAAATCTATCCAGCGGGAGCCGAGCTGTTCCATATGGACGGACAGACGCACAGACAGACAAACAGGACGAAGTTAAAAGTCGCCTTCCGCAATTTTGCGACACACCTGAAAACGGATGTCCGAAGCGCGATTGGCTGGTAGATATGAGATACATATGGCACAAGTCCACTTTGTGGCATGACTATTGTTACCGGCATTTCAGGTTCAAGTCCTAATATGTACCGGCGATTCAGGTTCAAACCCTGAACGGAATCCATGTAGATAGATTTTGTTGGTTGTAAATGATTTAATAAGGAAAACCATAAGAGTTGTGAATACCGTTATGGCGTTGCGTAACTGGAGCCTGGGCAAAACATCAACTGTCTAGTTGGTAGACATTTTGCAACTGAGCGTTTCTGTGTGAAACACGAGACTTTGTTATTGCTGAGGACGTGATTCGTTCAGTAACAGCTACTGTATGTAGTAGTTCAGTAACAGCTACTGTATGTAGCTGCCAATGAGATTCGGTTTTCTAAAGAATTCATTCGGCCAATAGGTTTCTTTTAATTCAAATTGCAGCCACTAGAATCGCTTTATACATACGGGGGTAGTCAGTTGGAACGAAGGAGAACAGGCAACGCGAGGAGACGCTCTGTTTTGGACCGTTGGAGTCGCACACATGCAAATTTCGGTGCTCCGTAAAAACTTATAAAGTTTCGGCAATAATTAATTGTAAGTGGTGTTATACAAATAGATCAATGTACAGTTACGTGTGTTTACTCAAAGTGCCGTGGTTATTCATATCAACCATTATATTTTACACTTGATGGTTACACTATATTAAATAAAAATCGTGCTTCAGTTTTATAAATGGCAATACCATTGAACAAATAAAAAAAGAAAGAGCCGTGAATTGCGTGTGTGTTAGTGTGTCAGCCAGTCGTAGTCGATCGTGGACCTTTCAGGGGACATCCCACGTAAATTACTTTGTGATAAAGATCTACAAGCTTGCCGAGCAGACGGGAAACTACACGCCTAACGCCACACAGGAAGAGTACGGTAGCACTATTGACGCTATTATTCGAGCTTCCCCAAGTCTATCAGGTCCTATAATTAGATATTCATGGTTCATTCCCTGGATAATCCGGAAAGATTACAGTTTACAACACGTGGCTTTGGGCAACCACATGACGGTTATGGAATACAAGTCGATACGATGATAGACAGGTCCGCACTAGACATGGTCAATGCTTCACTGCACTTTCTGCACATATAGATAAGACGGCACTGTACTGCATTATCCTTCACACTGTGGGCGTCTGAATTGGACGCCACTGACGGAACATTTTTTGGAGGTTTTCTGGGATACCCAGTTCGAATTCAATCAGTGGTGGGAGTCACCTCTCATGCACGAACTCCAATTTCACATACATACCTACATAAATACATACATACATACATAGACACAAAAACGTACATACTTGCCCGAGGCAGATATCGAACCCGCGAACACCAGTATTCACTCGGCATAAGTCGCTCGCTGCTGAAAGGCACAGTGCCATATCTCCAGTGTCTCTAGGCTACCTTCCTTCCTACAGAAGAAACAATACAGGAATATTCCGTACAACGTAAGGTGAGCCATGTTCGATTTCTGTCGTAATCTTGTAACGCCAAACCGCGTATTCCAGTGTTGTCACACTTCATGTACACATATTGTGAAATGCTGTAACTGTCACTGAGCTTCGTCTTTATGTTCCTGTGCAGGAATTATTAATTACGTGACTGTGCCAGTTTTTTCTGTGTTAAATTTGTCGGTCAAGCAAAACCCTCCAGTCCGCACCTCGCCACAATATTTTTCAATTGCTGTCTTGAAAACAATTTTTTTTTTGCACATTAAAGGTACATTCATAATATATCTACAAACTTCACATTCCTATACATAATTAATAAATATTAAATTGCACGTTTTAGTTTTTCTTAATTGGGCATCATGTAAGTCACATGAAAATATAAGGCAAATTAGTACCGATTTAATGTCGTTTATGTTTATTGTTATTGATTACTACTGAACGCAACCATGATAATTTTAGTAATCAAAGTAGTAATAAATGTACGAAAGTTTTCAAGCAAGCTCCATTTAATTTGTCCGATTTTAACCTGACTTAAATTTTTTCAGACAGATTTAACAACATAAAACCCCTTATGAAACTGTACGACAACCATTCAGTCGGACGGACAAACAGAAGTGTGACAGATAATAGTCCGTTTCCGCAAGCGCCTAATAGAGCTTTTAAAATCTTTCTATCTGTCCGCGTGTCTATGTCTCTCCCTACTGTAAGTTTTGAACACCCGATCGACCAGTTTTCACGAAACTTTGCAGTAACATTTGTCTACAACCAATAATAACATGGCGGACGCGCCATCTTCAGTCAGTAGAGGCAATAATGCGTGGCAGTGCACCGTGACAAGCCCGTGTTAAACGGCGAATATTTCCGCGAACCCGTGTACTGAGAACTTAACTCGATAAATGTTATAGTGTATAAGCATTATACGAGTAAATAAATACAGCAATAGGAAAATTGGTCAAATGTGGAGAAAAGTTTCAGGCTCATTGTGATTTCATTTTAAGACAAATTCTGCGCATTTTGTTGCACCCGACCTGTCAGTACCGTATTCACATTAGCCCAACACTCCTCCGTGTTCTGAGTTAATTAACCCCAGTCCACACCCTCTTACCCTACTTCCTCAAGATAAATTGTAATGCAATGATCCTATCTAAGTCTAGGTCTTACGAGTGACCCCTTTCTTTCACGTATACAAACCTAAACTTCTTATGTCTGCTCCCCCATGCATGACACACACCCCGCCCATCTCAAGGTCCATTTTGTGACCATACTGTTCTACTGATATGTATCCTAAGTGTCTAGCATAAACTAATTTTGGATTGGACACGTTTAAGGAAAACAATCGCCCGACGCTGTCCGATTTGATCACTCATTAATTTTCCATCATATTGCGTGCATGTGCATGTTTCTGCGTGCATGCACGGGACAGGGAAGCATTGATCCCACTCTGCTTCACCACAGAACAAAATTAATGATCTGTATATTAGCTCCTACCCGAGCAGATTTATAAAAAGTTCCGGAAAACAATGGCTCACTCTAAACACTGTACAGTTGTATGACATGAAACAGATGGACAGTAGTAAATCGATTAATGCAAACCCCATACCAGAAAAATAAATATCCCCAGTGCTTGGGTTTGAGAACATAAATTTTTGTGTGACCAACCAAAAAAGGTTCCACTGATGATTACTGACACAGTGGAACAGAAGTGGACTGTGCTGTTGCTGCATATTCAATGGATTTACCACGCAATGAGAGGCTTGTGATCATAATGCTTCCACATGTTTTGTGGCGACGGCACTTCACAAGCCTGCATGAATACAAAGCGGTATAGAACTTCTGTGTCGATTCAATTTTCTATACATTAACTTATGGTCATCAACCCCATCGTTCTGATAGTAACTGTCTAATAATTCCGTCGCCATTGTTATCAAATGCTGTAGACGTTTCATTTAATTTTAATTCAACGGACGACAGGACAGTTCATCACGTTGCATCTATCAACCATTGTGATATTCTTCGCCGAATGGTAATAAAAGGAACGTAAAATTAGTTAGAGGCGTTGCTGCCATTGTATCCAAGGCTTACACGTTTCGCTAGATTTTTAATTCGTCCAATGGGCAGGACAGTGCTTTCTCCGGTCGTGGCGCATTTGAACAGTTTACAAAACCATATAGAAGAATATATAAACAGCTATGCAAAACAGCTATTGGGCCATTGAAAGTGTGTAAAGGCCTGCAATTAATTACGTAGAAAAGCACTACCAATATAACTAATGTACTCGGAGTTAACCTTTTGGCGCCGGAATTATTTTTTTAATTTTAGCACACCTGTATATAAAAAGTGAATAATACAGGAACTAAATACGTTAGAATTATGAAACAAACCGCATTTTGAAGAGAAAAAAAACGGAGAGTATATACCGTGTTTAAAATATTCAGTACCTGTATTTGTTGAGTAAATATATAAAATGAAACTTTAGAGGTTAGCGGTGCGGTACGACCACTATAGTTCACATTAGGCGTCAAAAGGTTAAAACTGCGATGTATTTGGGGCTTTGCGTGGCATTACTATTCGGCAGCAGGCAAAGTAATTTTATGACTTTGTATCAACTGCTGAAGTTGCGTAGCGTTTAGCAACATATTATAAGATGATTATTAATGTAGAATTAATGGAGAATAAGGATAAATATGCCAAGAAATAGCGTCCGGAGCGGACCATCCTGTGGTGTAATTCAAGACGTCCATGTGTGTCATTAAGCACATAGTATGTGATGGTGCAGCTTCTCATAGACTTACGTAACTTCAACATGCGTTTCAGGCTTCCCCCATGAAGCAGATGAGAACTGCACTCTTCTGGGCAATTACGCAGCGAGTAGTGGTAATTTCTTACGGACGATTCGGGACAACCTATTGATCCCATCTTTAAGGGTCAGCCTTGAATATGGGACCAATACGTTGTCCCTAAACGGCCGTAAGAAATTACCACTACTCGCTGCGTAATAACCCTGAAGACTGCAGTTCTATTCTATTCTATTCTCTTCGACAGTTCATGACACTGTCAGCGTCCCGCCTTGGGCGCTTTATGCCCGGCACCCCTTGGGGAAAAAAGGCTTGTTGGGCCCCATAGCTACATTAGGTATGGCGCCAAAAAGTACTTGCCTCAGCCGAGAATGTCGTCTAGCTCTCCAGCTTTCCGCCTGAGTTGTCCTGACTTCATACTGCTCTGTTACACGGATTATTTAAGCCTTAGGCCTCCAAACTGCAGCCCGTCGGGATATTGGCGTCACGCAGTCACTTACGTAAATTGTGTATATACTATAAAAAATTTCACAATAATTTGGGCAGTTAGTCACACCATTTATGATTTCTCCAAATGCGGCCCGCGAACCAGCCCACAAAGACAGGCGTGGCATTGTGCCCAAAAAAAAAAAAAAGTTGGACGACCCACGATATAAAGGTTTAGTATGCAAAGTGTATGACCATCTGAAAATGGTTTATTGATTGCTTGATTAATTTCTGATTCATTTTCGTCGCCTGACGGCGTCTTTTCAGATTCGTCGGTCATGTGTCATCGAATGGAAACTTACTGTGTGAAGGATAACGTAGACAGGATGTTTACAGAACCTGTCTTTTGGCTCTTGCGCAGGGTTTGCGGAAAAGCGGCTACTAGCTTCGCCATATACAGAGTGTCCCAGGAGGAATGTGTCAGACTTCGGGAGGGTGTTCCTTATGTTAAAGTATACCGATATAACCCAAAACACCTATGTCAAAAGTTGAACGGTTACGGAGATAATGGCCTGAGAAAAGTGTGGTCTTCTTGCGGGTCCACGCACTGTACCTGTCAGCTGACAATCTTATCCATTTCTGGCCTTGAGTGTGGTGTCATATTACTGCAAGTCAGCTCACTCTAGCCATTGAACTG
>Ga0123352_10013162_pt1 | contig 13119 bp, 12 predicted proteins | sample TergutLab28metaG_FD_89700 | JGI IMG/M metagenome (GOLD analysis project Ga0123352, IMG submission 89700) | Labiotermes labralis P1 segment gut microbial communities from Petit-Saut dam, French Guiana - Lab288 P1 | ecosystem: Host-associated > Arthropoda: Insects > Digestive system > Gut ... | reverse complement strand
TCATTCAAGTAGCTCCTCAATTGACCTCACGAGGCTGAGTGGACCCCGTTCCAGACCCACTACTAGTCAGAAAATCTGGTAGCGCCGGGGATCGAACCCGGGACCTCTGTATCTGTAGCCAGAGACTCTGACCACTAGACCACAGAGGCAGTCTAACACACTGGCTACCAAGCAGAATTTACGCTGTTATTCTACAGCCAATATCTCGGAAACTACAATTCTCTGGTTGCTGATTCTTGTACCTAGTTGATGGTAGGTACTTTCTGGAGGTGATGAAGTGTATTTCTGCCTGAGACCACCGATGTACCTCAAGGTACGCAAATTACACATTCCAATACGTTGTTCAGCACTTGCAATGACAGCCACCAGTGCCCCTCACAACTGTAAGTTGTTAACTTATTGAGCAGTGCTCAGATCTTCACTGCAACCAACCAAAGTTTGTGAATTTGTTTCCTGAAGTCAGTTTTTGACTTTCTAAACAGGTTTTTAGGAAATTCTCGTAACTAAACAGTTATGTCCAACACAAAAGCTATTAGTGAATGTGATTTGCACTTCTGTTACAAAAATATACAAAGTTTGGTACACATAACTTCCATGAAGGTAACTTCATAAAGGTGGTTCATATCTATATTTTTATTTTAATGGTTTTCCTCAATTTACAATTTTATTTTTTCCACATAGAAATACATTCAGAAATGCTGTATGATGCTGTTTCTGTCTACACTCCACAGATATGTTTATTATTACTATCATAATTCTCCTTAACATGCTGTCATAAAGAAGTGGGTGAGACCTCATTCATTTGTGCCTTCAAGTTATGTATTTGCAATATTTCTGACATTCTGCACTGACCGCAACACAACAGTACAATAACCGCAACAAACAGTGCAATGTTTCAACTTGTACTTGCTTATGAATGTCCTGACATCTGACAATCACCGGCTGATCCCACAACATCTGAGGGTAGTTTTCCTACTCTATGTACCAATGCCCGAGTTACAGAGCGACAGTCTCATACCACACTGTTTGCTGCCCCATTAACTTCTGCTTGGCGTGAGAACACCGGTGGCTCTTACGCTACATTCTGAATGACCATGCATGAGTTACCGTTCTACCACACAGTAGCCAAATTGTATGAATCAGTTGAGCTGATAAAAACATGTTCCAAAACACCAGGATTTTAACTGATTGAGAACAGTGATCAATAGCAGTATAATTGTAGTGTGACAAAGCTTTATTGTATAAAGAATTTAACAGAACACAGCAGACACATTTTCTGCTTACTTGAAGCCATATTCAAGCTTTGACTTAAAAGAAATTAAATATGCAATTAACAACACCTTATATTTTTAATTTCTTTTAAGTCACAGCCTGCAGATAGCTTCAAGTAAGCTGAAACGCGTAGATGGTGTGTTCTGTTAAATTGTTTGTATAATAAAGTTGTGTTACACTACAATTTATACTTCCATTAATCACTGAAAAATACACAACAGGGATGTCTCATATAACAATGATTTAGAACAAATTTCATGGCTTATGCAAAATGATGCCATGCAGAAAGGTTTGTACCAGCGTTTCAGAGCAGTGTGTTGCCTGTACTGTCAGTACAGTCCCAGTTAGCATCATGTTCCACAGCGCTTGCATCTCCATCAATACTGCTGTCAGAACCTGCACTGTCACAGGTCACAAACATCTTGCTTACCCTCCAGAATTCTGATATCCTTAACTCCATTTTCTATCAAAGTTTTAGCAGCTGCAAGACCAGCAATGCCCGCACCAACAACAATCACTTGGCAAAAGTTCATGTGGTCCAGCACCGGTACGATAGGAATATGGCAACTGCAACAGTTCAGGGAGAAATGCAATGTGAGACACCTGCTGTCATACAGGCACAGGGAACTCAGACTGTTACAGGAATCAAAATTTCTTAAAGTCTCTCTTGTCAGCTGGAATACAGCTTCATGTATGTAACTCAGTGCACATCACTTACTAAAAAACTTACACCATTTAGCAGAGTCCTTCTTTAGAAGCTGACAGATCCTCAGCTAGTCAAGAAACTGTACGCGTTTTATGGACAATGTCAATAATTGAGCAGATGGTGGAACTTATCCAAATTATATTGAACTGCTAGAAAGAAAATGGGCGACATCTCTTTAACTGACAGTGGATAAAAAAATTTTATGGAAACCAAAAGTTCATTATTGTGTTCTAAACAGCTCACCACATGTCCCTATCCTGAGCCATATGAATCCTGTACACACCTTCCCATCCCATTTTTACGATCAATTTTTGTATTATCCTTCCACATACACTTACCTGTTCCATGTGGTCTCTTTCATAAAGGTTCCCCACCAAACACTGTATGCACCTCTGTTCTCCCCCACGCATGCTACATATCCTGCCCACCTCATTTCTCCTAATTTGATTACCCCAATACATTTCAATGTACCTGTGTGCCCATTATGAATGTCATGTACAAAAGATGCAAGATCGCAGCTCTAAGATTTTCGCTGCCTGACCAGTAGCAGTCAGTGGTACAGAAATAACACTTTTGGACACTTTGAGCCTTAGGCCCTTATAGCACTAAGTATCTTATATATATTAAAACAGTTAAGCTGACAGCCAAAAACACCATTTTGTAAATTCACTCTTCCTGTCCAATTTGTTACAGAATATAGTCATATATCATGAGAATATGTACGTTAATCAAAAGCAGACGACGGAAAGTGAACAACTGAATAACGACCGATACTAACGCCCCAAACGGACAATCACGAAAACGTAACACTACCAACTACAAGATATTAGAATGAAATAACACAACCGAGCGGCAGTCCTCCACGCGTGTAGTACCTAGATGATCTATGGCTAGTAGTAACGCAATTACAGGATAATCACAAGCACATATCATCTAGTATAATCACAAGAATGCGACACTACCAATCACATATCATGTATAAGGCGTTCAAATAGTGGGGTACAGCAGTTCTTACACGATTTACATTGGGTTTGGATAAAACAGACTTTCACAATAAAAGTAACATTTGGGTGATACACAATACACGTGTTTGTACCGCAATTAGTACCACAAATATCTGCACTGCGTGTACCTGTACCACAGAGGTCACCGGCATACTCTGACGTGCAGGAGTGCCTCAATTTGAAGTAGATTCAATTCCAAAGTCCGTTACAGTGCATAATCTGCCATACGTACATCGATGTAATTACAACTCATTTCCACAAAACTACGCGGGCGTAATTACCTTCCTACGACAACCTTCCCTTCTTAACCTCCAACCAGCGTACAGTACCACAGATCTAGTGTACGTATAGTCATAGATATAGTACCCATACAGGCTCCTGTGGGATCGGTGCCTTGTACAAGAGTACCTACCTCAATAACCTGTGCTAACTACTGCACGCACGCGCATTCCCACAAACGGGAACACGGATTAGAGCTGACAGAGATCATTGAAAAGTATGGCGCGTCCATCTGAGAATTAAAGAGCTACATATGGTTCACATTTTCGAAGCAACAGTCAACGAAAATGTGTTATAGCCTTTGCAAAATGTGCTCTTAATGTTTTGTTCCTCTCGAAACAAAGTACGTACGCACCACAGTGCTACTAGTGTACACAGGCCACAACTATGATGGCAGATCACCGATAACAGCTCGCCACCGTAGCCGTTCAGCTGTGTTCCATTGAAAGTTACCGCTGTGCTAAACGTTGATAGTAAGATGACGTGTTTCAGATGGTCGTGGTTCCAATAACACACTCATGTCACCTTCATTATGATGCCTCCTCCCGCCCCCCTGCAATTACTAACCAACCAATACCTATACAATTGTCATTCTTAAAGAATACCGCGATCCACCACTGGGTGTTTGTTGCCCAACATTTCGACACTGCACTGGCCTCAGCTTAACACGTCCAATGAAAAATTAGAAAGCTTCTTTCCTCCAGTTGACATCTGACCCCAGACGTACAGGCCATTATATTATCCTGAAACGTTGCGCAACAAACAACCATTGACCCAGCACTGTTACAGATCTAACTGCACCACCTCAAATGCCTGAAAACTCAAAAATGAAATCGCGGCACTCCAAAGGACCTTACCAATCCAGTGGATGGTAAAATTCAGTGCATATTGACTGGCTCTTCATAACATTAGGGCTACTAATTCTACTTTCTCTCACGCAATGGCCCTCCAATCAAGATTACTGGAAATCAGAATACCAATTGCAACAGCACAACAATGTAGCCAATAAAACAGAGTCCTCTCAGCGTAGATGATCACGGTAACTACGTTGAGTGCTCTCACCCAGCAGTATACTTCTGCCACTTTCAACTCAATGCCCTTTCATTCTTGCAAGGAAAAATTAAGTACATTTAAAAAATTATTTCTTGTCACTTTTTTTACTATTAATATTTAAGTCTGCAACTGCATAACTTGAAGCTCCGTATGCAGCTAACATTCTGGATTCATCACTTAATGAGTTCCAATTGTTTAATTCATTAGTAAACCCCATCATAATATTCTATGTAACTTACAAAACACACCCTACTTACTGGCAACTTCCCATGCTGCATTATCACAGAGTTGTGTACGATTTATTTTTGACTCACCTGCAATGACTCCTCACATTCAACTAAAACAACATACTTTTTTCCCACACACAAGCTGGGCGCGGTTCTTACACAAAAAGCTGTCATAAAATAAAACAAATAGTTCCTGATGCAACTGTTCCAAAACAATTTTAAAAAATTTAAGCAGTTTTCAAACAACAGATCCCATTTCAGATAATAAAAGAAAACACAGACAAAACATGTTCAATGAAGAAGAACTGTTTGATTTAGCAGTAGATTTGAGACTGTCTGAGATGATCTTTGGATCCTTCCCTGCAAAGCAAACTGGTGTGGATGCATCATCAACATGAAACAAAATATAACTGCCACAGATGCAAACATGTAAGATTTGTGTGGTTTAGAACCTGTACGATACACATTGTGTGGCAACACTGATTTTGTAAAGAGCTAGCTGCAACAGGTGCATAATGGAAAAACAAGCCACACACACCTGCTGTTTAACAATGAAGTTTAATTTCACTGCAGAAGATAGGTAACTCACTCGTTCTATTAAAAAAAAAAATTGTTGGCCAATACAGAATCATGTCAATCACCTAAGTGCTACACCACAACAAGCAGACACACAATTTCACATCCTTTATGAACTCACAACTTTTCACAATATCTCACAACAGTGTTTCCTGACCAGGGACCCAAAGAACATCATATGCGGTTCTGGGAAAAATCATGGCATAAAATAAATGAAAATTGTGAAATACTTAAAAAAATCCCACATATACATTGAAATATTGAAGGAAATTTTGTCTGGCAATTGTAAATACTGAAGTAATCTCCGTGCACTACCAGTTGCCTCTTTGTTAAGTTTTCATTTTTAAAGATAGGTGTTCTTCAGGACATGAAAACTTGCTTTAGGGTTCTGTCCATGGAAATAAGGTTAGCAAACACTGCTTTAGCAACTAAATGATTTACTAAACATCACAGGCATACATGTGCTCTTCACTCCATGTGCAATGATATTTCTTTGGAATACTCTTATCACTAAATTACGTATTACAGATCACAAGTTAATGGCTGCTCTCCACCACAAACATGCAGATGTGCCATGTGAATGTCCTTGTGAATGAATGATTTATTACACACCCCAGAGTTATATGGCCGCTCTCCACTGTGTATGTGCTGATGTGACTTGAGAATGTCCTTGCGACTGAATGACTTATTACACCCCGCACATTTATATGGCCGCTCTCCAGTATGTATGCGCTGATGTGCCTTTAGATCACCCTTCTGACTGAATGACTTATTACACACATTACAGGTATATGGGCGATCTCCACTGTGTGTGCGCTGGTGTGTCATTAGATTGCACTTCTGACTGAAAGACTTATTACACATGTCACACGCATATGGGCGATCTCCACTATGTATGCGTTGATGTGCCTTGAGAATATATTTGCGACTGAAAGATTTTGTACACACATCACAGGTATACTTGCGCTCTCCACTATGTACGTGCTGATGTGCAATTAGAAAAGTCTTACGCTTGAAAGATTTACTACACACGTCACATGTATATGGGTGCTCTCCATTATGTATGAGTTCATGTGCCTTGAAGGTAACCCTGTCACTAAATGACCTATTACACACATCACATGTATATGGCCGCACTCCAGTATGTACGCGTTGATGTACTTTCAGAATATCCTTGCGGCTGAATGACTTATTACACACGTCACACACATATGGCCGCTCTCCAGTATGTATGCGCTGATGTGCCTTCAGATCACCATTCTGACTGAAAGTTTTATTACATTCATCACATGTGTATGGCCGTTCTCCACTGTGTACGCGCTTATGTGTATTTAGATGACCCTTCTGACTGAAAGACTTATTACAAATATCACACGTATATGGACGCTCTCCACTATGTATGCGGTGGTGCGTCTTTAAAAAACACTTCCGACTGAAAGATTTTCTACACACACCACATACATATGACTGCTCTCCAGGCTGCATACTTTCATGTGCCTCCATACTACATCTGCACCTGAATGACTCACTATATCCATCACAGGCACACACGTGACCAGCACCAAGCACAACTTGATTTTCACTAAGTACACTCTGTAAAAAAGAACGCAGTAAAAATATTCAGATTGGGTATGAAAGCAAGGTACACTAGTCACATAATTTTTATGTCAACAGACTTTTCTGCTAGGATAAACATCAGAAATACAGTTACTGTATGCTGTAAACAATTCACGCTTTAAATGTTTTCTCTGAAGACAATTCTTGAAAGAAAAAGCAGAGGACTATGGCTCTACCTTCAATCCATAAACAAATTCATGTAAATCTTATATCAGGGAATGCTCCAGAACGAAACGCAACAAATATTAAGTCGCAAGTATTCCAAGCATTGAACTGAAATTAAACTGTACATTATACTGCACAGCTTACCAAGAGGCTATTGTACAACCACAACTGCAATACTACTTGTGCATCTGATGGATTCAACATTGAGCTGCTTTATTCAATTAATCTACATAGACTGTGGCTACCAGCTGCCAGTTAAGGAGCTGCTTTATCATGGGCAAGTAGGGTGGTCGTACTGAACTGCACAAACACACAGTCACTTAAATAATGTGTTACATTCAATTTTATGATTCTGGCATTCTGGGATACCCAGCAGTGGAAATGCATAGCCCAAGGCGATGTGAATCTGAAGAAACAATGCAGCGAATGCCTGAAATCTGAAATGCAACTTTTTTTTATGGGGGGGGGGCTGAGGTGGCCAGGGCACGAAGGTGAATACCCATACCCATCTAGTTCTAAGGGTAAGAATAAATGGAGTTATGCCTCTTCTTCACCTATATGCCTTCACAGTGTAGGCAGGGACAGCTTTACCTTTACCAGATTTCTGTATTATCAAATGCTGGATTACAAGATTTTAACTGTACAATAATCCACAGACATTTGGTCACAGGTTTTCCACTGGTACAATATAACCAATCAGTGTGAAGTAATAGAGATTGAAAATCCATTAGACAAACCCAGATTTCTTTAAACTCTGGACACACAGACATACATCTCACCTCTTGTTCAGTCTTCAGTATTGGCAACAATATAGCCAGAGGGTCCTCCAACTTTTGTACATCTGTGGTCTCCAATTTTATACCAAGTACCACTTTTTCATTCTGAAATAATGATAGATGTCTTGCTATATGAATCACACACAACTGTCAGTAAATTCAAACAGTCCAATAAAACCACAGTACCATTACAAATCAGGCATGTGCTCTCATATTACATAACACAGACACATTTCATATACACATGTTTTTCATCCTATCAAACCAGCACCAGCTTTTACACATAATTCCTTCTTTACAACGGTGAGACTCACTGCTAAGAAAAAAGGCTGCGAATATGTTTTAAAAACAGAGTTTCTCTGCAACATTTTACTGCAAAAAATGTAACACTACTTTCATATAAGACTAATTCATCAAATTATATGAATAGCAGAAACAGAAATTAAATCTTGCAATGGTTAAAAACTTCAAATATATTTACTTCTACAATCATGCATTATTTGGTTCCTTTAAAAAAAAAACACTTAAAAATGAACCCATAAATGAATCACAGACACAACCCGCTGTTAGCTGTTTGCAACTGCTTATTGCGTAGCCACACTCCACACTGGAGGCAATTTCTACATCCACAGTCATTCTAATATTATCTGTCCAAAAGTATTAATCCTGACACTCATCACGGTGTACAACTTTCAAGCACCATGCTATTCTCACTCCCTCATCCCACTGCACATCACAACCACCCAAATCAGCTCATCACCAATTACCACTCTCGCACCACTTCACTGTCCACACTCACACAGTACATCCACTACCATCCATAACTACTCTTCTGTGACTGTCTGACCTTCAAGATGGTGGCACTACAAACTTTTAAATCATCAGAAACTATTTACTATAAGACATGGCATAAAAAAGTAGAAGGCTGAATCTTCAGCAACATAACTGTGAGAAAAATAAATCTGGTGAAAATAATTATGCCTGGCTGCCATGGTCTCACTGTATATTCTACAGACAATTTGGAAAACTGAGATCTTTCACAGATCTATTACCATGCATCGATACTCTAACTAGAATGTGATGGTGACACTTCCACCTCACAAGTTCTCCAGTCCACCAGCCTGTCACTACACTGCGCACTGACAGCAGAACATTCCGCTGTGATCATACCACATCATGCAAACACAGGGCAACTGATGACACTTCAAAGAAAGCCCCAAACAAACAGGAACCTAACCTCCACAACAAAGTTATTCTGCCTGCCAGAAACCAATGCACTGATATTGCATCACTGTGTGAAACAGCGAAGGGCAAGTGTGCAGTGTTTCAACTGTACTGCTTTAGTCTGCAGCAGATGTAGGCTGTGCTATATATAATTATGGAAAATAAACATACATGCATGCACAAATGTATATAATATTAATAATATCTATTACTATTTGCAGAACAGTAACATACCACAATGCATTTGGTGATGGAAAAATAAATTTTGGTAAGAGCAGGGTTAAAATAATGCACATAAATAGCAGCATTGGCAGGAAACTGCTATATATCATGTAAAAATATAAAGGGAGTCTTTTCAGAACACCAAAGTTTACAAATAGATACCATGGCAATGGCTAACAGTTCTTTACCACTGCACGTGATTAGTTACAGCAGACAGACAAACAACTCACATCATTTCCAGCATCCACTGGTGGCAACCTTATGAACACAGATTTCTCTTCCACTTTTACATCAATTGACTGATTTTCATCGCAAGATGCTGAGAACAGTTCAGCATCTGGATCAGGTTCAGTCTTAATGAACTCCATGTCGAACTGTAAAACAAACAGTCGTCATGTTACAGTCCTATTTACCTCCATGGTAATTATTTTTATTCTCATCTTTGATGCAAGTATGCAGTCTAACCTTGATATTCACAACTGTCTACACTGCTACCCTCTGTAACATACCCAGTGATCCAACTGTACCAGTTCAGGCTAAAGTTACAATAATCAAAAACTGCCAATGTATACATAAACAATTTTTACACATCACAAACATAAACTTCATGGACACACATGTTCACACATTCACTGTGCCAACAGTGCTCAATACTAGCAACTGTAGAACATAGCTGCACGTTTTTCAGTTACTTTCCCAGGTGAGGTAAAAAGGTCACCCCTTGACCTGCCAATGGAGACCGAGAGGGGGAGCACAGGTGTACAGGTGAGGCACTGCTCAAAATAAATGTCACTGGTAAATGCGGTGGGTTCGAGTATCAGAGTTAGTTGCATTTTGTTTAGTAACCGAACATTTACTTTATTACATTCAAAATGAGCCACCAAAGTACACATTATAATTAATATTAATATCAGTTTTTCTAAACTCCACAATATTTCAGTTTTTATACAACCATTATTAGGGATGGGCTGGAACACTGTAGTTGGTACAGTGACTTGCCACGTGCTGTACAGTACGAGACGAGACTTCCTGCACCCATCAAGATCAGCCCTGGGGCCCACCCAGCCTCCTGTACAGTGGGTACCAAGTATCTTTCCCGGGGGTAAAGCGGCCGGGGCCTGGCGTTGAAACCCATCTGGCATTGAGGTTAAAGAAAGAGTAGTTATGCCTCTAGTCCCCTTCTGGGCCTTCATGAACTTTTCTTGGATGAATTCTAACTTTCTTACCTTTACCATCAACAGGGACGAACCAATTCAATCCATACAGGAAGCCACATACGTTGTTTCATATTTTCTGGTACATAATTTACTAACAAACCTTATATTAAGAATATATTTAATTTCATCAACACCTTATATCTTGCAACAACCATATGCGCATAACACATGATACATAGTAAGGTATGTAGGCTATTATTTGATAAAATTATCTTGATTATAACGTAAATTATATTATGAAGTTACTAATTAACACCCCAGGGGTAACAAAGTTGTTCATGAGTGCAGATGAATAAGTTTTTAATTATTTATGCATCGACAGACGCAGTTAATCTTTATGTGTTCGCAATGCTTCTTCACGTTTTGTGTGTTGCATAGTGGTTAATCTTGTAAATACATACTTTTATTTATTCCTTGGGTTCGTGCTTCTACCTACCGTTGCGAGATCACGGTTGTCCAGATAATGGTGCAGGTGAAACTACCAACTGTTGCTGGCACTAGATATTTCTGTCTTACTACACCAAAACATTGCTACGGATAGCTCGAGTATCACTGACTGTAATTTTATTCCATTCCGCATTCGGAATTTTAATAGAACTTAAGCCTCCGCACATGATCGAGTGTCACAATTCGCGCCGCTGTGACTATTTCTGCTTCAAAATATACTGTGAGATTATTCCAGGCTTCAGTTTTGGTAATGGATTGTTACGGTAAGTTGATTCTAAACAGAACCTTCAAACACACACACCAGCGAAGCGATATAAACACTCACTGCACTTGTCTTACCTTAACAGGCACATTTCTTACGTAAATTACCCACATCACAGTTCCAGCTCCACGATGAACCACGGATTAATACCTCTTACAGTTTGCCAACTGTGTGGAAACGTAGAAGTTTAGCGCTACGTGCGGTGTGATCTTCCGTTTATGTAGTAGCATGGCTGTTGTTTATCGGTAAAACAGCCACCTGCCATACCACACAATCTCCACCGCAGTTACCCCCCCCCCCAAGCAATTAATAACGGCTTTAAAAATACCAAAATTCTTGATTATTATAAGCCAACTAAATACACTTACTAGACAATGTATCTTATTCCTTTACATTACACTATTTCTCTGATATACAATGAAAATAAAAATAAAGGTATAGTAAGTCAAAACACAACAGTTTTATTGGATGTTAATGAAACGACATGTTTCGGCCTACTTGGCCATCATCAGGTTGCAAAGTTCTATGGGACTAAGTATTGTTTGTGTGTGGCAGATGTTGAGATCTCATCATCTGGCTAAAACACTCTATATGATACATAAACTGCGTGTGAGCAGGTATGGCGGTGGGTGTACGTTGGTGTGTGGTATCCTGGGCGGGGGTTATCACCCTTGGGCTCTGTCATTGTTGGTGATGGGGGGAAAGTCTGGATGGTGAATTAGCAGGTCTGAATGTGTCACAACAATGACAGAGCCCAAGGGAGATAACCCCCGCTCAGGATACCACACACCAACGTACACCCACTGCTGAACCTGCTCACATGCAGTTTATACCTCATATATAGTGTTTTGGCCAGATGATGAGATCTCAACATCTGCCACACACAAACAATACTTAGTCTCATAAAACTTTGCAACCTGATGATGGCCAAGTAGGCCGAAACATGTCGTTTCATGAAAACATTTTGAACAAAACGGCCAGTTGAAAAGACACTCAACTACAACTAACTTCTAGGCTTGGACGGTGCCAAATCAACACAGAAGCTTCATACACTTGACAAGATACTTATATATTTTCGGCATGTCCATAAATACAATTCTGGTTTTCTAACAGGACATATTTGAATGAAATGTCACTTATCCCATTACTAACCTGCAACAACTGGCAATGCCACTGGCACAAACAGTCCTGAAATTAAAGTCCCTGCTGCACCAAACTAAGGACTGTTCCTCCAATGTCAAGACCTTGAAGGACCTTTGCTCCTGTCCATCCAGTTGGAGAGATTCCAAACTCAACATCTACAGCTCCATTCACTGCTGAATACACACCATTTCTTGGACAGCAAAGTACATATTCCGGCATTGTACATTTTTCCAAATAATCTTGCCAACCCTCATACACTTGACCACATGAATCGATGAAGAGATTAATAGTCTGTTTAAAACAATATCAAACTGAGGAATTCGTATGACAAGAACTGTGATGCAATCACCTCTTGTCTTCCCAGACACAAATAAAAAAGATACACAAATATTCTTTGGATTTTTATGGTGTTTCATGCACTTCTTAATAATGTAAAAAATTTTGTTTATATGTTTTAGCATTTTATCTGTATATACTGTGTTATCATTCAAGTTTGCACATGGTTCTTCTTCTGGAACACTAAATAGTTTAGTTTAGTTTATTAGACCAAAATATCATACATATGATTGTGGACTCGTCAATTTGTATAAAGGTTTCATTTTTGCCGTCTTCCATATATCTGGGAAGACACCTGAGTTCAGTGACAAATTATAAATATGTGTCAAAGGTCCTTTAATTAGTTGCATACATTGTTTAAATAAATTCTCAAATATGTCATCATCACCTGCAGTGGGCTTCCCTTTCAGGCTCTTAGTAAGACTAATCACTTCTTCTTTGTTACAGGGTAAATAAATATGGAATTAGGACATTGTTTTATCTTTAAATTATAAACACTTCCATTGCTCTTTTGTTTTACCAGTTCTTCCACAGTGCTCACGAAGTGTGTGTTCAGTTTATCTGTAATCTCAGTAGGGTTTGAAAGTAATTTA
>Ga0123352_10013161_pt1 | contig 13119 bp, 16 predicted proteins | sample TergutLab28metaG_FD_89700 | JGI IMG/M metagenome (GOLD analysis project Ga0123352, IMG submission 89700) | Labiotermes labralis P1 segment gut microbial communities from Petit-Saut dam, French Guiana - Lab288 P1 | ecosystem: Host-associated > Arthropoda: Insects > Digestive system > Gut ... | reverse complement strand
TGTGGAGCGAAATGGAAGCCGACCGCGTGTTGGATTGCATTGAGTGCGGAAGTTGCAGTTATACCTGTCCCGCAAATCGTCCGCTGTTAGACGAAATTCGCTACGGAAAAGTAACCGTAATGGGAATTGTGAGAAGTAGAAAGTAATGATCTAAACTGTGATTTATTTGATTTTTGTGATTAATATGAAAATCACAGTCAATCAAAAAAATCAAAAAAATCAAAGTTCAGACAATCAAAAAAATCAAAGTTCAGACAATATATGGAAAACCTAAGTAACAAAACATTTGTCGTTTCACCCGCTCCGCATATTCACAGCGGCGATTCGGTTAAGAAAAATATGCGCGATGTTATCATTGCGCTTGTTCCGGCATATTTGGCGGCATTGTATTTTTTCGGACTCGGCGCATTTATCGTAAGTGCAACAGCTGTAATATCTTGCGTGTTGTTTGAGTATTTGATACAGCGATATATGCTGAAAGGAAAAACAACTATCGGCGATTATTCGGCGATACTTACAGGTTTGTTGCTGTCGTTCAATTTACCGTCGAATTTACCGCTTTGGATAATCATTATCGGCTCGGCGGTGGCAATCGGAATCGGCAAAATGAGCTACGGCGGACTTGGCAACAATCCGTTCAATCCGGCGTTGGTTGGTCGTGTTTTCTTGTTTCTTTCGTTTCCGGTACAAATGACTTCGTGGCCCAAACCGATGGAGTGGAGTACAAAATACCTCGATGCCGAAACAGGCGCAACTCCGCTGGAAATGATGAAAAACTTGCAATTCGACAAAGTTCCGACTATGATAGATTTATTTGTGGGACGAATGGGCGGCTCGATAGGCGAAATGTCAGCCATTGCGCTGTTGCTCGGATTGGTTTATATGCTCATTCGCAAGACGATAACTTGGCATATTCCGCTTAGCATTTTGGCGAGTGTTTTCATTTTTACAGGCATTTTGCACTGGGTAAATCCCGAAATATACGCTTCGCCGATACTTCATATACTTACAGGCGGAATGTTGCTCGGCGCGATTTTTATGGCAACCGATTATGCAACTTCGCCAATGAGCAAACTCGGAATGTTGATTTACGGTGTCGGAATTGGTGTGATAACGGTTTTAATTCGCGTGTTCGGACCAATTCCCGAAGGAATTTCATTCGCAATTCTGATAATGAATGCCTTTACACCGATGATTAATGCGTATGTGAAACCAAAACGTTTTGGGGAAAAGAAAAAATAGATTATTATGGCAAAATTAGAATCAAGTTTTAGAAATATGTTGTTGTCGCTCACGGCAACTGTATTGCTTTCGGGCGCAATTTTGGCATCGTTGTTCACGGTAACAAAAGAGCAAATACAGGCAAGCAAAACAGCAAAACAACAAAGCGCACTCAAAGTAGTATTACCGCCTTTTGCGCGATTGGATGATGCGGAAATAATTACGCTCGATGGAATCGGCGAATTTGTAATTCACCGAGCGTACGATGAATCGGGAAATTTTGTCGGTGCTGCTGTCGAGTCGTTTTCAAGACGCGGATACACCGGAACGATTAGAGTTATGGTTGGTTTCGACACAGCGGGAAAAATTGTAGATTACGCCGTGTTGGAACAGCGCGAAACACCGGGTTTGGGAGATAAAATTATCGATTGGTTTAGACCGCAAGAACAAACGTCGAGAAGTTTGGTGGAAAGAATATTCGGCTTTGAAGCAGCAGCGGTAGAACGAAATAGCTCCATCATTGGCAAAAATCCATCAACGCACGATTTGCGAGCGTGTAGAGAAGGCGGAATTATTGATACTATCACAGCATCAACAATCAGTACGGTGGCATTTCTCGAAGCAGTACAATTTGCCTATGCGGTTTTTACAAATAATATTGAACAATAAATTTTGAATTTTGAATTTTGAATTTTGAATTACATTTTTTCGTAACTCAAAATTCAAAATTCAAAATTCAGAATTCAAAATTAAAAAAAATGAATTCAAACGTAAAAGTTTTAACTAACGGACTTTTAAAAGAAAATCCCCTTTTAGTTCTTTTGTTGGGAATGTGTCCGGCTTTGGGAACAACCTCATCGGCTATCGACGGCTTGGGAATGGGATTGGCAACTGCCTTTGTGTTGGTTTGCGCCAATATAGTAGTTTCGTTGATAAAAAATATTACGCCCGACAAAGTGCGCATTCCTGTGTTTATTGTGATTGCGGCTACGTTGGCAACGGTTGTCGAGATACTCATGGAAGCGTATGTTCCTGCTTTGTTCAATAGTTTGGGAGTTTTCATCCCGTTGATTGCCTGCAACTGCATCATATTAGGACGTTCCGAAGCATTTGCAGCAAGGAATAATGTTTTCCGTTCCACCTTAGACGGCGTAGGAATGGGACTTGGATTTGCTTTTGCATTGACACTCTTAGGCGCAATACGCGAATTACTTGGAACAGGAAATGTATTCAGTCTTTCCATTTTTCCCGGAAGTTTTGGAATGCTGATATTTGTACTTGCGCCCGGAGCTTTTATCGCATTGGGATATTTGATTGCGTTTATAAATAAATTAAGAACAACATAGAGTACAAAGTGTAAAGTGCAAAGTGCAGTTCCAACTCGTTGAAAACTACGCTTTACACTTTACACTTTACACTCTGCACACTAAAATATTATGACATACATTTTAATTTTTATCAGTGCCGTATTTGTCAATAACATTGTATTGGCACAATTTCTGGGCGTTTGTCCGTTTTTGGGTGTTTCAAAAAGAACCAGTACGGCAGTAGGAATGAGCAGCGCAGTGGCTTTTGTTCTAATCGTTGCGACTATATTTACCTACACAGTTCAGAAATTTGTTCTCGAACCGTTTCAAATTGAGTTTTTGCGAACAATCGTATTCATTCTCATTATTGCCGCTTTGGTACAGTCAATCGAAATTATTTTGAAAAAAGTTTCACCGCCTTTGTACCGTGCATTGGGAATTTTCTTACCGCTGATGACGACAAATTGCGCCATTCTCGGAGTAGCCATTTTGGTTGTTCAGCGCGAATTCAGTTTGTTGGAAAGCACCGTTTTTGCTGTTTCTACGGCGGTTGGTTTTGGTTTGGCGTTGATTGTATTTACCAAAATCCGCGAACAATTAAGTTTGGTGAAAATTCCCAAAGGCTTGGAAGGAACGCCTATTTCGCTCATTACCGTCGGTTTGCTGGCAATGGCGTTTATGGGTTTTGCGGGAATAGTTTAATTGTAAAATTGAAAACAATAAACAGGTTTCTTGGTTTGTCAAGAAACCTGTTTGTTGTATAATGAAAAATAATTCGTATCTTTGCACTCAAAATAATGAAACAATTTAAACAAATGAAAAAATAACGTGCCGAGAAAGACACAATTTTAAAATGTAAACGTTAGCATTTTGCTAAATTCTGGTCTCTGAAGCCTGAGAAATTTCAAGTATAACCAAGAATAAGTAGAAATGCCGCAGCGATGCGGATTTTCTTATTTGGTTATACAGGTAATTCTCAGGACCTCAGAGGCGGATATTTAAGTCCGCTTTTTTTGTGTCCGAAAATTAAACAGCAATCAAAATAAAAACAATTATCAATTATTTAAAAATAAAAAAATGAAAATGAAAAATTTAAAAATTTTCGCAATGCTTCCGCTGATATTATTCAGTTTTGGGAAGTTGAGTTCACAAGTAACAATCGGCAGTTCAAATCCGCCAAGTCCATGGTCTTTGCTCGATTTGGATAATCCTGAAAGCACAGACCGCCATCGCGCACTTCATTTGCCTCGTTTGTATGAGGCAGAACGCAATGCATTAGTTCCTCCGGGTGCAACTAATGTAGAGGCAAGAGGTTTAATGATTTTCAACAGAGATACCCGATGTTTAGAATTTTGGAACGAGACGGAATGGATAAGTCTGTGTGTTGATGCACCGCGTACACCGTCGATGTTTGGTACTGTTTGGTTGATAACGGGTGCTCGTTATGTGTTTGATGTTAATGCTCTAACGCAGGATGAAATGGACTGCATTATTCAAGAATATGGTTCTGTTGAAAACTTTAAAAATTCTGCACGCTATTCGTACTTTACTGTTGAATATCATTTAGGAGTGTACTTTTACTTCAACGATGCCGGAATGTGGTGGGCTGGATTTTTAGATGGCGACGCTGTTGAATGGATTCAAGGTGGTTGTTGGCGCTGGACTAACGAATTAAAAAACGAGTGGTGCGTTTTTAACGACCCCAGTTTAGTTTTAGTAGGGATGTCGTGTTCTTTGGTTGAGGACTCTTTTTATACAGATACTTGGTTTCCCAGTCTTACCTCTGACAATCGATTTAGGCTTATTATTAATAATACGCGACCATCTTCTATGCTCTGTTGGGTACCAGGAGTCAATTACAGTTTCTATATGGAAGCGGTAAATCTTGACCCACCTGTAACAGGTACATCGTCCGCAGTTCCATCGTCGCGCACTCTTCAAAATATGCCGTTTGGTTTGTTTCGTTCGCGATAAAATTTAGTAAAATCTGTGTAAGGGCGAATTGAATTCGCCCATTTATGCGGTAAGGGCGAAAAATTTTTCGCCCTTACGTTTGCAAATATGCGAAAAAAATCGTTTTTTTGGGCGAATTCAATTCGCCCCTACAAAAAAATTTGGCTAAAACAAAAAACCGATGTATCTTTGCATCGCTTTTTGAGTAGAAAAGTGTGATGGGAAATTAAGCGGCTAATCACTTAAAATATACACGCTTAAATTTTGAGTAACACAAAAAATAAAAAAATGAAAACATTTGAATTAAAAGGAAAAGTTAGAGAAATTGTTGGAAAAAAAGCAACAAAAGCCGTGAGAAACGATGACAGCGTGCCATGCGTTTTGTACGGTGGTGAAAGCAACACGCATTTCACGGCAACAAACAGCGATTTGCGCAAGTTGATTTACACGCCTGAGGTGTTTTTGGTAAGTCTTGATGTGGATGGTAAAAAATGCAACGCCGTAATGAAAGATTTGCAATTTCATCCGCTAACCGACAAGGTTTTGCATGTTGATTTTTTACAAGTGCATGAAAGCAAGCCTGTTGTGGTTGAAATTCCTGTTAAACTTCACGGTTTGGCAGAAGGTGTGAAAGCGGGTGGAAAGTTGAGTTTGGAAATGCGCAAACTGAAAGTAAAAGCTCTTTACAATCAAATTCCCGAAAATATCAGCCTCGATGTGAGCAGTTTAGGTTTAGGAAAATCAATCCAAGTCGGAGCTGTTCAAGAATTGGTCGGAGATTTGGAATTATTGAATGCGAAAAATGCTGTTGTAGCGCAGGTGAAACTTACAAGAGCTGCTCGTGGAGCTGCTGCCGCTGCTGCTGCCGCCGAAAAACAATCATAGTTTTTATGAAATATTTAATTGTCGGCTTGGGAAATATTGGTTCACAATATCACGACACACGCCACAATATAGGTTTTACGGTATTGGACACTTTCGCGAAAATGTCCAATGCTTTTTTTGAGGATAATCGCTACGGCGCAACTTGCCAAGTGAAGTTGAAAGGTCGCACGCTGATACTTCTCAAACCTTCTACGTTTATGAATTTGAGCGGAATGGCTGTTCGCTATTGGATGAACAAGGAGAAAATCGAACTCGAAAATCTGCTGATAATTGTTGATGATTTTGCGCTTCCTTTCGGCACGTTGCGGTTGAAACCTCGCGGTTCGGATGCCGGACATAACGGATTGAGAAGCATTCAAGATATTTTGGGAAGCGACAATTATAATCGTCTGCGATTTGGAATCGGGAATGATTTTCCGCGAGGAATGCAATCGGATTATGTGTTGGGAAAATGGACAGACGAGGAAAGCGAAGCACTTCCGCCACGCGTGGAACGAGCGGTCGAAATTGTGAAAAGTTTTTGTTTGGCAGGTTTGCAAAACACAATGAATCAATACAATAACAAGTAAAAATCAGGTGGCTCGGAGAGCCGAATTTTAATAACTGCAGGTTTCAACCTGCGGTGCGAAACAATAACAAATGAAAACCGAAGTTCGAATTGACAAATGGCTTTGGGCGGTGCGCTTGTTCAAAACTCGTTCGCTGGCAGTCGAAGCGTGCAAAAAAGGTAAAGTGCTTGTTCAAAATATGCCTGCCAAACCTTCGCGCAATGTGAAAGTCGGCGATACAATTCAAATCAAGCGAAATCCTGTTTTGTATTCGTTTAAAGTGCTGGCATTGAGCGAAAATCGAATGAACGCAAAACTCGTTCCCGAATTTATGGAAAATGTAACCACGCCCGACCAATTGGAATTAATCGAACTCGGAAAATTAGCAGGAAAAATCGGTCGCGACAGAGGAACAGGTCGCCCAACGAAAAAAGAACGCCGTGATATTGAGGAATTTACTCAGCCGTTTTTTATTGATGAAAATAGTGATGAATTGTTTGATTTTTCGGATGTGTGAAAATTAAAAGTTACTGAGAGCGAAAAACTCCTTCTACGCAACCGCAAGCGTAAAAATACTGATTTTAATATTTTCCGTTTTCAACAAAACTTGCACACACGCTTCCAATGTTGAGCCTGTTGTCAAAACATCGTCCACAAGCAAAATGTGTTGTCCTTCAAACAGCTTCTCATCGTTCAAAGCAAAAATTCCTTCCGTGTTTTCGTATCGTTCATAAACCGATTTTTGTGTTTGCGACACATTTTCCTTTACGCGAACAAGATTTTCGGTGTTTTGCGGTTTGTTCATCATTTCCGACAAGCCTTTTCCAATCCATTCGCTCTGATTATAACCGCGTTGCTGAAATCTTTTCGGGTGCAACGGAACAGGAACAATCGTATCTATCGTCGAAAAATCGGGACAATTCAATAAATCTGCGCCTGCATATTTTCCCAAAACGAATCCCAATTTTTTGTTGTTTTTGTACTTCAAATCGTGCAACAATTTCTGAAAAACCGAGCCTTTATTGAAAAAGAAAAAAGCCGTTCCGCGAAAAATCGGAATTCTCCCCCAAAAGCGTTTTTCAAACAGATTATCGCACTGTAGATGATAGTTCGTTTTCGGCACATTGTACAAACACGACAAGCACAAACACTGTTCGCCTCGCATCAGAATTTCACCGCAAGTTACGCAGAGATTTGGGTAAATTATGTTTAAAAAGTCGGTTAAAAGTGGTTTGAGCATTTTTATTTTTCAATATTTAATAGCCAATCAATCGCATTAACTTGTTTCACGCCGTTGTGGCTACCTGTTTCGTAGTCCATAGTGATAAGAAGTCGCTCGTTAAAGTCGGGAATTTTGGCAAACGGCGCGAGTTCTCGTTCAAGCGTTTTTTGCTCTTTTACCGTGTATGCCACTTGAATATATTTTGTGTAGCCGTTTTTATCGCGGACAACAAAATCTACTTCGAGATTATCGGTTTTTCCTATCCAAATCTGCGAATTTCGGCGTTGCAATTCAAGAAAAATGATATTTTCGAGCAAATGTCCGGCGTCTGTTGCAAGTTCTTTGTCAAGCAAAGCATACCGCAATCCCAAATCCACAAGATAATATTTTTCCTGCGTTGCCAAATGCTGTTTCCCTTTTATATCGTACCGATTTACTTTGTAAAAAAGATACGACTCAACGAGCGTGTCAATATATTTTGATACAGTTTTATTATCAATTTTTTTACCGTTTGTTGTTAAAACATTCGCAATATGCCTTGACGAAACGCTTGAGCCGACACTATCAATCAGAAAATTAACTACTTCATTATAAGAAATTTCATTATAGATTGTATGTCGTTTTTGTATGTCGTTTTTGTATGTCGTTTTCGTAAATGTTTTGAAAAACGGTTTTCAGATATTCGTAAGCAAAATTTTCGCCCGATTCGGCAAGTCCAACCGCTTCGGGAAAACCGCCCGTGCGCATATATTCAGCAAAAGCGCGGTCGGGATTTGAGGTTTTGCCTGTAAATTCCAAATATTCGACAAACGAAAATGGTAAAATATTGATTTCAAACGCTCTGCCTGTAAGCAAAGTTGCTAATTCGCTCGACAAAAGATAAGCATTCGAGCCTGTAACATACAAATCTACATTTGGCGTAACAAACAGTCCTTCAAGCAGTTTTTCAAATTCGGGAATGTTTTGAATTTCGTCAATAAAAACATAATTCGTTACATTTTCTTGCAACAAAGTTTTGATATAATCGTAAATTTCTTTCCAATTTTTTTCGGCAAGAAAACGAAATTCGGGCAAATCCATATTGATAGCAATGAGCGACACATTCGGATTTTCCGTTTTCAGCAACTCCTGAAACTGCAACAGCAAAGTTGATTTTCCGGCACGGCGCACACCTGTTACAACCTTTATTAAGTTCTTGTCTTTGAGAACAAAAAGTTTGTCAAGTTCCGTTTTTCTTTTAATTTTTTGCACACGAATTATTTTTTCATTTTACACTGCAAAGATAAATAAAATTCCTCAAACTTGTAAATATTTTGAAGTTTGAGGAATTTTATAGAAAATTTCGCCACAAGTTACGCACAAATGATGTTTAGTAAGTCAGAGAGAATTGGTTTAAGCATTTTCATTCAACGTTTCCTTAATAATTTCCCCAATCGTCGGATGCGGAAAAACACTTTTTTTCCATTGCTCGACTGTCAAATTTTGTTCAATGGCGAGAGTGGCGAGTGTGATAATTTCCGACGAGGAATTTCCGAGCAAGTGAATGCCGAGAATTTTTCCGTTTTCATCGGTCAGGATTTTGCAAAGTCCGGTTGCGTTTTCGTTTTCGGCTACATATCGCCCCGAAAATGTCATTGGCAAGCGCAAAACTCTGTAATTCAGGCTTTTCTCTTGCAAGCTTTCTTCTGTTTCGCCTACGCCTGCAAGTTCGGGATTGGTATAAACAATGCTCGGAATTGCGTTGTACGACATCAAATCCGCTTCGCCAAGAATTTGATTTACAACAACTTCTGCTTCGCGAATTGCGGTGTGCGCCAACATCCAATATCCCGTAACATCGCCAACCGCAAAAACGCGCGGAACGGAAGTTTGCATTCGATTATCAACCAAAATTCCACCGTTTCGGTGCATTTTCACGCCGAGATTTTCCAATCCGAAACCTTGCGCGTTCGGTCGCCGACCAACGGAAAGCAGGATTTTTTCTGCTCGAACAGATTGAATTTCGCCGTTTTTTTCAAAGAAAATTTCATCGCCTTTCACTTCCAACACGCGGCTTTCGAGGTGGAAAACGATGCCTTTTTTCGCACAATCATCACGCAACATTCGGCTTGTTTCAGCATCCATATTGCCCAAAATTTCGCTCTGCATTTCGATAAGCGTTACCTCAACGCCAAGCGAATTGTAAAAAACGGCAAATTCCATTCCGATAACGCCTGCGCCGATAATCGCAATACTTTTCGGATATTCTTTCGAAGCCAACGCTTCGCGACTTGTCCAAATATTTTCGTTTTCGGGTGAAATTCCGTTTATGGGCGGAACTATATTTTCCGAGCCGGTGCAAATCAGCAGATTTTGACAGGAATAAACTTCGCCGTTGCTTTCGACTTTGAAAATTTCATTTTCTTTCGGTAAAATTTGCGCGCAAAATTTTACACTCGTGATATTTTCGTGATTTAACTTGGCACGAACACCTGCAACGAGTTTGCGGACAATCTTGTTTTTTCTCAAAACGATTTTTTCATAATCGAACGTTGCATTTTCGACCGAAATTCCGTATTTCGCCGAATTGCGAGCGTTGTCGTACAGTTTTGCGCTGTACAACAGGGTTTTAGTCGGAATACAACCTTCGTTGAGGCAAACTCCGCCGACTTCATTTTTTTCAAACAAAACAACTTTTAATCCTGCTTTTGCTGCGTGTTCGGCGGCGGTGTATCCTGCCGGACCTGCGCCGATGATTCCTAAATGGCACATAATTTTATTTCTCTTTCAAAATATCACGAATTTCCGTAAGTAAAACCTCCTCTTTCGATGGCGCAGGTGGTGTTACCGGTGCGGCAGCTTCCTCTGCTTTCTTTAAGTGAGTAAGTCTGTTGATTCCTCTCACGAAAAAGAAAATGGCAAATGCAACAACCAAAAAATCAAAAGTGGCTTGTAAAAAATTGCCGTAATTTAGCGTAACCGCCGCTTGCTCAACGCCGTCAATAATTTTTTCGGGTCGAAGCGTAATAGTTAATTGGGTAAAACAAACTCCGCCAATCAGCAATCCGATAGGCGGCATAATAATATCAGCAACGAGCGAGGACACAATTTTTCCGAACGCACCGCCGATAATCACACCGACAGCCATATCAATCACGTTTCCGCGCATTGCGAAGGCTTTAAATTCTTTCAAAATAGGCATAATAATTCAATTTTTAGGTAGTGTTATAAAAAATATACTGTTTTAAAGATTTGGCAATCAGTTCAAAAAGAGTTGTTTTGTTTTGGAAAATAGAAATTGCACTTTATCGCCCAAACTGCCAAAGTACAAAGGTAAAAAGAAATGGTAAGAAATCGCAAAAAAACAAAACTATTTGTGCAAAAACTGTTCTTGTCACTGTTCATAGACAACCATGCTTTAAGTTATGGAGTTATTTAAAACAGCATACTTTTTACACACAGCCTGTTTTTGCCCTCCACATATAAAAAACAGGATTTTAATATATACATTAAAATCCTGTCCGTTTTTTTGACAAAATAGATTTTTCTATTTTGAGATTAAATTGCTGTTTTTAAGCCGGGTGAATTGCTTCGGATGGACAAACATCCACGCAAACTCCGCAGTCCGTACAAAGTTCGGGGTCAATCACATAAATATCACCTTCCGAAATTGCTTCCAACGGACATTCGCTTAAACATGCTCCGCAAGCAATACAATCTTCTGTAATAACGTAAGCCATTTTTCTTTATTAATTTTGTTAGTACTAATTAGTGCTTGCAAATGTATGACTTTTTTCCATTGGGTGCAAATTTTTTTTTATTTAATTGGATAAAAACATGAATATTTGGAAAAATACTTTTTATTGAATCTGTCGGTTGCATGGGCAAATTATTTCTGTTTAACTTGTGCTTGTGCTTGTTGTCAAAATATTTTTTTGAGAAAAAAGAAGCAAAATATTTTTCCATTAAAATAAAAAGCTCTATATTTGCAACCTCTTTTTCTTGACAATCAAAAACATAACACATATATTAACTTATTAACTTATAAAAAAATGACTAAAGCAGACATTGTAAACGAAATTTCAAGAAATACAGGAATTGATAAAATAACTGTGTTGGCAACTGTAGAAGCTTTTATGGAATCGGTTAAAAGCGCGCTATCGAAAAAAGAAAATGTTTATTTGAGAGGTTTCGGTAGTTTTGTCGTGAAGCACAGAGCGCAAAAAACGGCTCGCAACATTTCAAAAAACACGACTATCATTATTCCGGCTCATAACATTCCTGCGTTTAAACCGGCAAAAACTTTTATGAGTAAAGTAAAATAGTTTCAACAAGTAAAAAAAGAAGTATATGCCAAGCGGTAAAAAAAGAAAAAGACATAAAATGTCGACGCACAAACGTAAAAAAAGACTTAGAAAAAACAGACACAAAAAGAAATAAAGTCTTTGTTTGGTTTTTAGTATAAGTCAAAAAAACAAAAACAAACTTAACAGCGCGAAAACTTTGGCTTTGAGTTTGTTTTTTCTTTAATATTTTATAAACTGAGAAACTGTTTTGAATTTTACGGTTTCTAAAAAATCAATTTAAAAGTGAATAGCGAATTAGTAGTAGATGTTAAATCAACTGAAATATCTATTGCGCTGCTTGAAAACAAACGCCTTGTAGAGCTTCACAAAGAAGGACGGGAGGAACAATTTGCCGTCGGGAATATCTACATGGGAAAGGTAAAAAAAATAATGCCCGGTTTGAATGCAGCCTTTGTGGATATTGGACACGAAAAAGACGCTTTTCTGCACTATCTTGATTTAGGTTTTAATTTCAACACCCTTGCTCAATTTACGGAACAGGCATTGAGCGACCCGAAAAAAATGCCTGTTACATCAAAATTCAAACTGCTTCCCGAATTGGAAAAACAAGGCTCGATAGCCGATGTTTTGAAATCGGGACAACAAATTTTGGTGCAAGTAACCAAAGAACCGATTTCAACAAAAGGTCCGCGATTGACTGCCGAAATATCCATCGCAGGGCGTTTTTTGGTATTGATTCCTTTTGCGGATAAAATTTCGATTTCGCAGAAAATTAAAAGCGATGGCGAACGCGCACGATTGCGGCAACTGATACAAAGCATCAGACCGAAAGGTTTCGGAGTGATTGCACGAACAGCAGTTGAGGACAAAAAAGTGGCGGAACTCGACAACGAGCTTAAAATTCTGGTGAAACGCTGGGAGGAAACCATCGTCAAAATACAGCAATCGCAAGGAGTCAGCCTTATTTTGGAAGAAATGGGTAGAACGGTTGGAATAATACGCGATTTATTCAACCAGGATTTCACGGAAATACACGTGAACGAGCCGGAAACATACGCCGAAGTTCGTAATTATGTGGAACTTATCGCTCCCGAACGAAAGAATATCGTAAAATTGTACAAAGACGAAATTCCGATTTTTGACAGTTTCGGTCTCACGAAGCAAATAAAATCGTCGCTCGGCAGAACGCTTTCTTTTAAAAGCGGAGCATATCTGATTTTCGAACGCACCGAAGCACTGTATGTGATTGACGTAAACAGCGGAAACCGGTCGAAAGCCGGCAACGGACAAGAGGAAAATGCTTACGAGGTAAATCTCGCAGCGGCAGAAGAAATCGCTCGTCAGCTTCGCCTGCGCGATATCGGAGGAATTATTGTGATTGATTTCATCGATATGCACAACAGCGAACACCGCAAAAATTTGCTCGAAAAAATGCGCGAATTTATGGCAAACGACAGAGCCAGACACAACATTCTGCCGTTGAGCAAATTCGGCTTGCTGCAAATGACTCGCCAGCGCGTTCGTCCTGCGGTAAACATTCACGTTGATGAAACTTGCGCCACTTGTTTTGGCAAAGGAAAAATGAAACCATCCATTCTTTTCGTCGATGAATTAGAGGAGAAATTGGAATATTTGGTAAACGAATTAAAAATTAAAGACTTTGTATTTTACATTCATCCGTACGTTTACGCGTATGT
>Ga0123352_10013160_pt1 | contig 13120 bp, 8 predicted proteins | sample TergutLab28metaG_FD_89700 | JGI IMG/M metagenome (GOLD analysis project Ga0123352, IMG submission 89700) | Labiotermes labralis P1 segment gut microbial communities from Petit-Saut dam, French Guiana - Lab288 P1 | ecosystem: Host-associated > Arthropoda: Insects > Digestive system > Gut ... | reverse complement strand
GCTTCAGCCTGCAACACGGATACCACTCCAACCCAACCACACCGAAACTCCAACACACATCGAACCAAGAACAATACGACCAATGTGGTAATTCAACAGAATAGTCGCAAGCTCCTGATGATGAATATATTAATGTCCGAAACTTGTTGAACACATAAGAAGTGAAATAAAATAGCAAGTGACAACAAGTTGGTTTTTTATTCTTCAAATATTATTTCAGTTAGTCTAGAACCTCCTAAGATTCATGTTACTTTGAAAAAAAGAGACAGTTTTTCTTGGTATATTTCAAGAGACCTGACATAATTCGTCGGTTTATGTTCCTTACTGCCACAAGCAGAAGTGTATCTTCGGAGAACCGTAGATAAACACCACGCCTGGTGTCATCATAACTGTAGTAGCTTTTCGTTTGAGTTCAGGAGATAAAATGCAAAACGAACGAGCGAAGAATTCGGCCAAGGAAATATTGTGCGAATAATACTCCCGATTGAAAGCATTTTGTACATTCAGTTTCCTGGCTTATTACACGTTTCCGTCCCGCCTCTTGTTTCCGTGACTCTTTTCTGAATGTCTTCATTACCCTTCTATTTCTTGTATTTTTCTCTATATATCTCAGTGTCTTCCTTCATTTGTTTCCTTTCCCTCCTTAGTGTCTTTCGTCATTCTTCACTCTTTCCGTTCCTCTATTTGTCTATGTCTTCGTCTCTTTGTCTCTGTTTCTCTCTTCCTCTCTTCTCTTTACTTTCTCCCAGCCTACAAATCCCTACATCTGTATTTATTTTTCTTCCATATTTCTGGCAATTCAAATATTTCTTTTTCTTATTTATGTCTCGTTCCTGTCGTCCATTTACTTTACATGTTTCTGATTTATGCCTTCAGTTATTCTTTTTCATTCCTTCCGTATATGACAAAAACTTCTGCCGATAATATAGAGTGTTTTGTAATTGCGCTTTTGTATGCCTGCTTTCAGATTCAACGCAATATGCATTAACGTAAGGCGGATCAGTCTTGCAAGGTAACGTTCGCCATAAAACAGGCCATGAAGGCCCAGAGGGGGGAGGGTGTAAGGTAATAGCTGTACTCTTTCTTTAACCTCGGCTCTGTATAGAGTGTGTGGTTAACACCACGCCCCGGCCGCTTTAACCCTGCAAAAGAAAGGCGGTACCAATTTACAAGATGGTGTGTGGGCCTCACGGTTGGTCTTGATGGGTAGGAAAAATTTCGTCCCCATCGGGTTTCAAACCTCGGACTGTCCAGGCCCTAGCGAGTCGCTGTATCAAGTTCACTATCCAGGCCACCTCAAACGTATGTACCGTATCTTAATTGAGTAATAGTAAAACGAGCATAATCGCTGTTGACTAAAACTTCGGGGGTCAGTTACGCGAGTCCCGAATTCGAACGGTGCTCACTGCATTGTCATAAATGGTTTTTAAAAAAGTCACACTTGCATTACAAACAGTAATAAAGAAGTTAACAGCGCAGGGAAATGATCTTGTATAATGAATAGTTCTTGCTTAATTCTTTGTCCATTCCTTCGTCGTATAATTGAAAGCACATCGGAGGTAACATTTATTTTTCAGTCACATTGATTTATTTCACAGATCATATTACGTCAATGTGCCTGTTGATACGCGGCTGCAGTGTTGCCAAAACACAAGAGTCATCATGTATCACACAAACTGGGAAGCATTTCGTAACTAGGCCATTCTGATCTCCTTTTCGAAAGCGGTTGTAACAAGTAGAAATAATCGCCATCAAGGATATGAAGTGAGATGGACATATGCCGGTCATTGTCCGTGCTGCAGTAACGACACCCTAAGGATACAGAATTTCTTTTAACCCCTCCAACCTAGCCAGGTTTTTTTTGGCAGGAAAATACAACGATATATTTACGCTGTCTTTATAACAGGGACGTACAAGTCTGATGGCGAAGAGTTAAATTTGGACCTCTCCGTAAATGTGTATCTGAAGTTTCTTCCTGCATGAAGTTGGGTTCAGACCAGATTTGAAGAACCTATTAAAATTTTTAAAGATTTATTTTACAAATTTTTCATCCCTCATTTCTTGTCGTGTTCATATTTTGGAGAAACAACCCTTAATCATGTTTATAGTCTAAAGATGCCTTATCAAGTATAAACGTTTCATAGCGTCCAGGTTGTGGTAACAACGCATTTGAAAAGAGACTTGGCTAAAGCATAGTGGAAGAGCAGACTCCGCGAATTAATGCATGTATTATGAAAACCGTAAAAGAGGCTGAGACACTTGGGACAATCCTGTCTTGGATTTTCACATTTTCGACTAAGTTAAAAAAAAAAAGAAACTTAATCTAGCGTAGCGAGAAAATGCCGGGTTTATTGGATTCGCTTTCGTGTTGTGTAATTTTCAACCTTGGGTATTATGCTATGTGCTTAATCGTGCATTAAAGTCTCTAGTCGTCACGATGTGTTCTGTGTGATAACTTGTCGCGTGACACTTGTCGAAATCTTCAAGTTGGGCGTTTCAGGAAGTGAAGGTAGTGTTACATTTGTAATTACAGAGGCCCCTATTACCAACGGCCGTTTATTTGCTAGGGTTCTTCCTTAGTCACGAGGACCCAAGTTCGATTCTTCACTGAGACTTCCAGTACTCCTTCCTAATCAGTCCATGCGAGTTTTCGTAAGAGCCGGGCATCTTTCAATAGGTCACGACCCCTTCCTATGATATATCTGTTAATTTTCGCATGTATTAATCCAGTTCTCATTTCTTTTTTTGTCGTCAGAACTTCCAAGTACCATATGAATCTCTTATATTTTTTTTTGTACGGCATCTATGCAAGAAATCTGTCATGCTTTGGCAAAAATAAAGAGTACAAGAAACCTCTTATATTTCAGAAGAGTTTTTTTGGCTCCTTGTTTTTAGGGCGATTATTTGGGCGAGAAGTGTAGCATGCGTGGGTAAGAAGAAGAAACTGAATATTGTAGTTGGCCAATCTGGACGTTTCACAAAATTTTGATAAATTCTCGGTTAGGCCAGTGCGTAATAGCTTCTCAAGCAATACCCTCTTCCAGTGAGTGAATTAGTTGGTAACTTTGTCAGTTGGTCCGTTAATTAATTATTTCTTTAGTCTTTCTGTCTTTAAGCCAGTCATTCAATCGGTAAAGCATTTCAACTGGAAGTAAGAACCTCTTTGAACATAGAACATTATGACAGTATAACATTAAAGAATATAATTTTGAAATGGATCAAAAAGGAATACAATTCAAGGGTATTACATTGATTCAAGTGGGTCAAGACAGAAACTAATCTTGGCCTAATTAGCTTCGGGGTTTGAAAAGGTGGGAGATTTTATCAGTTGAATATTGTCTTACCAAGGAAGGCTGTGCTCATTGAAGTTAACCAATCAGCCAGTCGTGCGGTCTTATTTTCAGTGGGTTGAGGAATCTCGGGTTACTCTTACTGGGTAAGTTAATGATCATAAATTATTTGCGACTCCTGAAGATGATTTATTACTCACACTTCCAGCAGAATGCTTATTAAGCGATGCTGTTTGACTTAGGGTGCATGTGTCATGTAAGGATAAGTTATACGCCCAGGATTTTTAAATACTGTACGCAAGAGACTTCAAGACTGCAACCGGGACGATATTACTAAGCAGACCTTTAAGGAATGGCCGTATAACTTCGCCGAACTTGCTCGAAAGGTTTCGAACAGGTGTGAAATTATTGCCGAATTAACAGGGCATGTTCCTGCTGATAACCTAACCTGTAGTTTCACTACAGCTAGAGTACGAGTGTTACGTGGCTAGAGAGTGAGTGTGTCGTACGTTTAGCAGTGTGTTAAATGTTGGATGGCAAAAAAAAGCAATTTTTTTTATAGTTGTGTGATTGATTAAAGATTATATGGTCAGAGAGTAAGTTGGTTCCAGAGCTGTTTACTTGCTATTTACATAGTTGTTGCCGGAAAATGAGTTGACTTGAGAGATATTCAGTTTCTGTGATGTTAACTGTTGAGAGAGTGAGATTTTTCTAGGGATATTTAGATTTTTAGAAGAGTATCTGGCCAGAGAATGATATTCAAGATTTATTTACCTCGCTGGAAAGTTGTTTGTCGACTGTGTTGATATTAAAGATATGTTGTTTGTCACAGGCTAATGGATTGGTGGTTTGTTAGTTGAGTAGTTTATTAGTTTGTTTAGATAATTACATGAACAGGGATTAATTTGGTTATAACGAGTATTTGGTTCCAGATATTACTTAATTTGATTGTTAACTGAAAAATAAACTGACTACATAATAACTACACAGAAGTGTTTATAGCACTAATACAGTCTGTGTGTTTATTTTGTTTTGTTTGTTTGTCTGTTACACATCTGCGTAATGAACCTGACTCAAGTTGTTTGTCTGTTCTGAAGCTATTCTTTTTGGTTGAATGCATCGGTTATAAATTTCCACGCTGATGTTTGGCAAGAGTTATGTACACTTCCCGGTGTTATGTCTAAAGAAACATGCACTTACGGTAACTATTCCTTGGTGAATTAAGGCGAAAGGCATTCCTTAACGTCGCCGAATCCCTCACTTGATTTTCTTATCGTTCTGCTATCTTACTCCATAAAACTGGTTTTTATAGCATGAAGTTATAACTGTCACATTTTTGTATCGTTTACCCTTCTATTTCCGTCAGAACGAACAACGTCCTGACACATGACGGAGACGCAATGAAAAAGATTGCTGTTGACGTCTGCATTCTGCTGTTTAACCTCTTTAGTACAATAATAAGAACTGCTGTAATAAAAACAGCCATTGTATGCTATTCCATATTTTAGGAGAATAGGCTATGGCACCTGTAGGAGCGATAGCCGACATCGAGGCTGTGTTGCGGCCACTGATACCTGAGCTACGGGAAAGGGCACAACCCATTGGTCGTCTTTTATTGCACGTGGCTCTTAGATGGTTCCAACAAGCTTGTGAAGTTTATGTGTTTGAATACTGTAGGTTTTTTTACCAATACTTTTGCAAAGCACGCGTTTTTTTTAAATATGTGGCCAGTAGTTATGCAAAAATAAATCTTGTATCGTTACCACAAATAAAAACATAAACAGAAAAGTGACATTTCGAATTAAGTCTTAGTGCTGTGTAAAAAAAAAAATTAGAAAACTTATTTTTCCCTAAGATGAGGCATTGTTCACATCAGTTATGAACGTAAACAGACAAAATAACAAATTGTAATGTTAGAAAGTGCCCGCGTATTTTAAGAACGTCCTTTCAGTATGAAGTATGGTGCGCACTGAAGGCACGCAAAAGGAAAAAGGCCGGTGTTTCCCGTAGAAAAAATTTCCAACGTTAAATTATTTCTGTTGAACGGTTTAGTCAGGAAAAAAGGAGGGGGAGGGGAAACTTAACGACGTAGGACAATTTACTTGCTGGGCCAGAATGAAAGTTTTCGAAGGGAACTTGCCAGTACTGTTATATACTTCAAGACAACAGCTTCGGAATCTGTCGAGAAATGTTGTCGGAAGGTGCTGATCCAGATGTATTGGAACTCTTAGGTTCAAATTTCAACCCCTGTATAACCTGGCTATGGCTGAAGTGGCCATACCTCAGTATTACCTTCGGAGGCACAGGTTCGTTCTCAGGCCACTTCATGTTGGAATTTTGGTGAACAAAATGACACTAGGACGGGTTTCGTCTTCCAGGACTCCTGTCTTCCCCTGTCATTGTTAATCAACAGATGTTCGATACACGTAGTTTGTTCATCTACTATTAACCTTATATAATCTTAGAAACTCAGAGTGTCGGTAGGTGAAACACTAGACTTCTCTCCCTTCTATTACATTCATGTTGCATAGCAGACAGTGTCTCCCAATGGGCACTGCCAAATACAAGGCGTGTTAAAATATAACTTTTGTTATAAAAACATTAATGCTCTTTTACAGCATTTTAAGTACTGTCCCCTTCAAAATAGTCCCCTCTACTGGCGATACACCGTTCCCAACATTTCTTCCATTGTTGGAATGCTTCCTGGAACTGAACTCCCTTTCTGTGAAGGCGCGCAGTTCTCTTATCGTATTTTCCTTAATCTCCTCTATGGTTTGGAAACGACGTTCTTTCGAAGTGGTTTTAAGTTTGGGAAACAGGAAAAAGTCTGCTGGGGCTAAGTCCGGAGAATAGGAAGGATGGAGGACAACGGATGTCTGATATTTTGCCAGATAACTGCGGATGAGGAGCGACGCGTGAGCCGGTGCATTGTCGTGGTGCAACATCCAAGACTGGTTTTCCCACAATTCAGGCCTCTTCCTGCGCACAGCTTCCCTCAAACGAGCTAAAACCTCCGGTAAAACTGTTTGTTTACCATCTGACCACGTGGTACAAATTCATGTTGGACAATTCCTTTCCAATGAAAATATACAACCAAGATCACCTTGATCTGTGACGAACTCATCTGTGTTTTTTGGTCGAGGAGAACCATCCACATCGACGATTGCATCTTGGTTTCAACATCACACACATAAACCCTCGTCTCATCTCCTGTTATGATGTTCTTAAGAAAGTTTTCATTGCCATTTGCATTGGCAAGCAGTTCCTTACTGATTTCAACGCGGTTCTCTTTCTGAACGTCAGTCAACAAACGTGGCACGTATTTTGCACTGACGCGACGCATCTGAAGTTTTTCAGTAAAAATTTCATGGCAAGATTCTATGCTGATGCCCACTTCGTCAGCAACTTCTCGGACAGTTAAACGACGATTTCCACGAATCACAGCACGCACTCTCTCGAAGTGGTCATTGTTTGTTGATGTAAAATGTCGTCCAGACCTGGGACCTTCACCGACCGACATTCTTCCCTCTTTAAAACGCTTAAACCACCCATAGCACTGCGTTCGCCTCATACAGTCCTCCCCGTATGCTTGGTTAAGCAACTGAAATGTCTCTGTAAAACGTTTACCAAGTTTGCAGCAAAATTTCACACACTCGCGTTGTTCTTCAAGCTCTTTAATTGTCATTTGAATAAAGGTTGACCAACTAGATGACACTTGCTTTATTATCTACTGCTTAACATGTTTCAGACGTTAATACGTCCATCTTCAGGAGCTTGCGACTATTTGTTGCGTTGTGTAAGCTGACTTGAGGCGTGCTGGTGTTATGTAGAGGGATTGTCTGTTGGTGATGTGGTATCCGAGTGTAGGCTGAACCACGCCACAAGTCAGCCTACACAACGCAACAAATAGTCGCAAGCTCCTGAAAATGGACGTATTAACGCCTGAAACATGTTGAGCAGTAGACAATAAAGCAAGTGTCATCTAGTTGGTCAACCTTTATTCAAATATCAAGATGATGCACGGTCCAATACGCATAAGATTCATCTTTAATTGTCACTTTTTCACTAAGCCGATGAACAGCTTGTGCACGTGCTCGGTTCAACGGATATAGCTGGACGGCTAATGCTCATAGCGAAACGGGACAAAGGGTAGTTTGTTGTCAAAATCTGACGCTAGGTGCGCTCAGCAGCCCCAGCGCACTCACTATGCTGGTTGGCGCGCTATTTAATAAGTTCGGTATCTTTTTGAACACGCCTCGTAGAATCAATTCCCAGTGAATCGTAACCCGAATGCCCGGTGTGCAGCCAATCTAGTAAGGTAATGAGTTGTTGTAGCTCTAATGTGCATTCTGATAGTGATATAATGTAATTTGTATCAATTTGCAAAAGTCTTTGGCGTTTAGTAGGTATAACATGCAATACTTCACAACCGATTCCTGTAGAGACCTACGTCAACAGTGAATTCATCATAGCTTACTCTTAAATTCACTCGTGAACTTGTGGATTTTATTTTGTTATGCTGACAGACAAGCTACCTAAGTAACTTTCTCCATGGGAGAATTATTTTTATGGAGTTGACTTTCCTTCCACTACTCGCGAAATACCCCATGTCCTTAAGACAGCTATCTATACAGAATCTGTTGAATTCTGTCCACGATCTTATGTCCAGTAATTTTAAAATTCTTCCCAATACCATCCTTAAATTTACGCCTATATTTTCAGGTGGTCTCATAACCTCTCCCGGGCGTGACGTTGACTACTCATTCCGATCAAGCGCCGAGGCTAAAGAAAGAGTAGAACAATAAATCTGCCTTATTCCCTGGGACTCATGGCCTGTTTTAGAGTGAATTTTACCATACATCAAACCTTTCTGCTTTCATCTTTTATTTTGTGTTAAAGTATATTCAAATCCCAGATTTTTTTTAAAATTTCATTACACTCTTTAATTAGCAATATCCCAGTCCTGTTTGATGTTTTATATTTCTTTAACTTTAACCCTAAAAATCACAAGAGTTGCAATTCTGTCACATGCATTAACGTTCGAAACCTCTGTATTATGCCCACAGTTCCTATTGGTGTTCTTAAAATTATCCTGTGTATGAACGATTATTTAATAGGAATAACAGTAACAGGTCGGTTTTTGAGTTATAGTTTATTTACTATAAAGTAAGAGTATATTTTTTGTATTATGTAGATGGACTTAGTGCTTACGAGTCTCAAACAGCATCGAATTTTAACATCCGTAAGCAGTGAATGCTCATTTTTCTCTGTCGCATAAAACTGCTTGCTTCTGATGAAGAGAATGACCTGCAGCGTCCAGTAGATACATTTCAAACAGAAGGCTCGAGGCAACATAGTCATACAGCCATAATTCAGACTCTAGATGGTTCACATACCGTGTGCAGTCTCCATGAATTAAATTAATCGTAATTTCACTCCACCACTGAGTACAAGACCTGGAGTGCATCAACTCTGCGATTCTCTAACGTGGCTTCTCATAACTCAAACGTTTGATTATTCCCTAAATGTCTGCAACACAGTTAGATCGTTATAAGAATGTTACCTTGCACAGTGTTCTTGTCTGTGGTGTACACGATGATTGGCGGGCGGCTGTTCGTCATCACTTAAAATCATATAATAAAAAGTGTTATCTTTGATAATTAGATCATAAAATTAAGGTAAATTTTCCCCCTTCTTAATTAAGCATCACGCCATGACATAGTATGGGCAAGAACAGCTATACCTCGGTATCCATTTGATACTCGTAGAAAGCTGGATGGCAGAACAGGTCTGGAAGTTGGGAGAAAAGAAAATATCTTACGCCTTCCCAGAATTGAGCTTTATTTTCTGTGTCGTCCAGCCGCAACCTAATCAGTACAGTGAGGTCTTACGGCTCCTCGGATTCTTCAGATCCTGCTGTGGAAAATATTAACGTAATATCAGCTTATCTCTTATTAAATAGGACGCTTAACAGTGTGAGTCCGATGTACTGGGAGCAATAACATTAGTTAAGTGTATATTTGGGGTTCATGATAAAGCAAGAAGAATAAATTCTCTAAAAGCGTTTTAGCCTAACATCTCCTATCATAATCGATGAAAAATGGGATACCCATACGATACTGACAGCTTGTAGGTGCTCGTGAATCGTGGTGTCTAGGTTTGTCGAAAGGCCGTATATTTCATGTACCTGAAATGGGGTGAAAAAGGACATACTGGGACATAAGAAAGCGGAAGTACTCCAAGCTAAGAGTTTGATGTTGCAGTAGCCGTAACCTGGTGATTTATGTTGTCACTATTTTTATGCCAGTAAATTGTTGGCATTTACGTTGAAATGGACATGTGACTTAGATGATGGGTCCGAATATCTACAAATAATTTAGGCAGAAAATATTATTGGTAATGACCATTTGCAAAAGAAAGAAGTGGAAGAATTTTGGATTCTGCTACCACGGTTACTTAATCGTTTAAGGAGTAATCTTCATAGGCCTTATCACCTTCTCTAGCGTTAAAAGTCTGAAGTTTGACCACAAATTGTCTTTATGTCTGTGGCAAGTGTTTAGAATATGCAACGATTATTTTCCTAAAAATAATTTACTGATTTGTCTTGGTAATGATTTCTGTTAGGTGAGATCTGAATATTTAAATGTTGTTTCGATGAAATTCGGACGTACATAAATGCTGGAATGCCGGATAGAAGTCTGTGTGCATCTGGAAGGGCCCTGCATTTGACCAACTCCATTAAGGTTGCTGTAGTTTTCTTCTGTACTACATCAAAGGGATTTTGGCACACAAATTCCACGTTTCATTGCATACTCCCCGTGCATCCTTCCAATATCAATTTTCAGCTCTAATACACTTTCTGCTTACCTTCCTTTCTCTGCTGACTTATACTGGCTGTTAAGTAAAGGAAACTGAGTAAGGCTTGCCTGTCGTAAACGTTGACCTAGCCCAGGCCGATTCGTTTTTACAAGCATATTCCCAGCGTCTTAATCTATAACGCCTAAAAACTTTGCACTTAGAAGCGCTTGTCTTACCTCCATGTTACCTCTGAGAGAAGAAAGGATGGACATTCAATAGGGAACTTCAGGGCAGGGAAGAGTTTCTCCTTTTCCTTCATGTGGTGTCATTATTTTATTTCTTCTTTTTATATTTCTCATCTTTTCTGTTCTGGCTTGGGTGCTTTTATTCTGAAATGTTTCATAGCGCAGTCTAATCCTGAATCTCCAGCTGACGTTGATTTCAAGTCTGTTCGTTTTAAATGATGTCTTCATCCCATAACCTGTCAAACGGAAACATAATACAAAGCTCCTTCTGATCCTGTGTGGTCGATTTCTTGACGTCGTGGCATTTTGCATAGGAAATAAGTAAGTTCCCTTCCTTTACGAATCCAGCTCACAGCAAAATAATAAGCTAATAAGTTCGCTTTTAGACTGACATCTAACCAGAGTAATTGCATGTGGCAGAATGTAGTGTATAAAACTGACAGTTGAGTAGTAAGTAAATAAAAAACAACATACCATTATTCAACATATTTTTTTTTGGATGGTTGTTTTTAACATTATTCCTTCTGTCCATCTTATTGGCTCTTGTGTAAATAAATTTATGCAACTTTATTCCCTCTTGCCTAAAGATTATTATAATCACATAAGACCTTGCACTTAAACAAAAAAAAAAGCCACTCCATTTGTGGAAACTCTTTTCAACCTGCAGGCACATGATACTGACACTTCCTTTCCTTCCTCTTTCCTAAGTTAGACTCTTTGCCTCTTAAAACCTTGAAATTAGTCCAAATATATTTAAAAATTCATTCTTTTCTTCATAAAAAAAAACACTGGGTTATTATTAGAAAGAACAACCAGATAATTCGACTCAGGACGTTGATGGTAATTTACTCTAAAAATCCCAGAGAACGTACAAAGTCATGGTGCATAGGGCAGAGTATTTTATTTTAGCACGTGGTAGTAATTTTTGTGTCTTAAAGAGTCACTGGCGTGGTTTAAATGCGAAATTCATAATTACGAATTTCGAGAATTGAATTTTTTCCACTGAGATAACCTACAACCGTAAAAGAAATTTCGTTTTCACTTGGTAGGCTTATAATTTCACATTTTGCTGCAAGAAATAAAATATAAGTTTCCCAATCATTTCTATCATACAGCTTTCTTTATTGTACCTGTAAGATCATTACTAGGAATATTTAAATGTACTAAACAGGAAAACAAAGGAAAAAATACGAAATCCTCAGCAAAGGTAGAACATGCACTACCATGCCCTTCTGGGTTTTACGCAGCGTTGGTTAGTAGTTGTTTACTGACGTTTTTGTACAGCCTAACGGCCCTATCTTCAACGGTCAAGCAGTCAAAGGAGAGTAGACTGCTTGACCACTGAAGATTAGACTGATACGTCGTCCCGAAACGTCGGTAAGCAACTACCAACCAACACTAGCGTAAAACCCAACAACAGCAAAGACCTCGACAACGCCGCGGTGGAAGCCTGAATTCGCTCATGTTCTACCATGCTCTCAGACACAACGAAATATTATTTGCACGAGAGAAAACATGTAGGCTGACTGTAATGCTAAAGTTGTGAGGATAAGAAGAAAAAAGTATAAGGGGAGAAGAAGAGGAGATAGACAGTGAAGAGACAAAGTAGAAGAGGGAGGAGAAGAGAAAGAAGAATTTGAAGAAAAAAGTAAGAAACGGAAAAGCAAGAAGAAGATAAAGAAAGAGAATAAGTCGACTACGAAGAGGGCTACAAATTTTTGCAATAAAATTGCGAATCTCGGGCACATTTGTTTTTAAGCATCCTTTTTCTTATAAGTGATGTATTTCTTGGTTTCCAAATGTGGTGACTAAACAGTATGTCATTCCCGTATTTTTTGTTTAATTTTCGTTTGTTATTGCCCTTATTTATTATCTAGTTTTTTAATTTCACAAATAAGAATTTTATAAGTTTTTTTCCCAAATATTTTTTCGAATGCGGAAATGTTCCATAGCCAAATCCGATTTGGGGTCGTCGGTTCGAAATTCTGTTCCCTTAATGTAGTGTAGTGAAGCAGCAATATTGCGGTTGAAGTAGTGTTTCTGCTGCAACACGTACAGCAGCATATCATTTCAGGTGTTTCGTTTATGATTATTCTTAATTGTAACAAGTCATGCCAGTCACGGAAATTAAAATTTCCGCTTTTCCAATTACAATAACAAATATAATTCTGAGTCGTGACAGTGACTGTACATTAGGTAGGGGGTGGGGTACGTCAAAACACAACTGTCATAAATGCAACCACTTCAGAAACATCCATGTAGCCGCCACCGATGTCCCAACGCGCCAGGAACGCTTGGGACACCCCTAGCTTTCAACTCAGCACCTACAAACCCCTCCTAATTTTTCGCCTGATATAGGGTGTAGTACTTATATATTACAATCTAGCTTTATGCACCATTTGTAAAACTAAGTATTACTTAATTTTTTACATATATCCATTCTTATACTCTAATTACAAGACGTACTTTTAGCTTAATATTTATAATCCAACCGACAACGAGATCTCGTTGAAAGTTTAGAATATGCACCTATACTATGATCATACTCTGTATAGTTTTCCTCTATATATATTTGTGACCTGATGATGGCTCACAGTGGCCGAAACATGTCGTCATCATAATAAATAGGATACAAGAGAGTTGTGTTTTGACGTACCCCCCCCCCCCCCTCCTCCATAATACCAACCAGGGTGAGTTTCCCCTAAAAGCTGATTTCCTCGTTACCACAAACACTCCCGCTGTTGCCAGACACCACCAAGCTACTGTTCAATGGAACCAAATCACTAT
>Ga0123352_10013159_pt1 | contig 13120 bp, 14 predicted proteins | sample TergutLab28metaG_FD_89700 | JGI IMG/M metagenome (GOLD analysis project Ga0123352, IMG submission 89700) | Labiotermes labralis P1 segment gut microbial communities from Petit-Saut dam, French Guiana - Lab288 P1 | ecosystem: Host-associated > Arthropoda: Insects > Digestive system > Gut ... | reverse complement strand
ATGTTATTTTTTGTGTAGTTCATTGGTTAATTGTGTTGTTCTATGTTGTTCTTGTGTGTAAGTGTGTACTGCCACCGGGTGACCACCCAATTGCAGTTAATAAATATTATTATTATTATTAAAATCGTCTGTTGTGTACCCCAGAAGTCTGAATCAACAATGTATGTCAGTGCGGGTTGCAAATGTTAAGTCTGATTGTCCTAGGGCGGAGGGCTGGGCCTAGGCGAGCGATACAGCTGATACCGGAGCGGGATCTTATATCTACAAGCGGTAATAAATATTCGAGCCCCACTACAGGCTTGTCATTTCACCAAAATCTGGGACACTCTCTTCTGCTGAAAAAGGAATGTAGACTCAATAATCTGTACAGTCTAAACAACAATCATCTTTCTTTTTCTGCTTTTCGCGTCGAATACAAAGGCCGTAATATACAGCAGTGAAATACAGACAGAAATGCAAAACACGATTTCTCGAGGTTCCATTCCTCTAAACTACAACGGCCATGTGAAATATAAATTTTAATAACCCCGATCCATGAAGCTAGTTCAGAATTTTCCTTCAGAGACTTTTTGTAATGCTGTATTGCCTACACCATGGTGCTCCAACCTTGTAATGCAAAGGATCACATCCGTCATTATGGGCTAGTTTGCAGGTTGCACGTACAAAAATGACAGTAAGTGGTATATCTACCTCTCTAAATCATTTTGAAATTTTTATAACATATACATACATTACAAATGCGGCAGTGGACCGAATAATACAAGCTGACGGGCCACATGTTGTATATCCATGGCTGGTACAAATTAGTCAGTCTTGAATAGGTTTATAGTGAAATGAAAATTTGTTGGCAGGAAGCAGCCGTCACTTAATTCGAATTAAATCTTCCAGAATTTGCCTGCAGAGGATGAGAAATGCTACGGCAGTTCCGTTCACTAAGGGCAGTTGTTGCCCCAGTTAACACAGTGACCCATAATGAGAATGCACGAAAAAGCCATTGACCGAACCCAACCACTTCTTCCTCCAGTTCTTCATCATGCCCTCCAGCGTATTTACCCTTATTCCTTGACAGTCCCACACCCATTCTGTTCACACGAATGATCATAGCGACCATTCATTCGTAACACCAACGAATGCACATGTGACACATAAAATTGATGACTTATATTGCTCCTAAATACATCGGCGTCAAAATTAGATGTTTGTATGTAAAGTGACAAGCTACTGCATATCAACTGACAAAGTTTCAACCAAAATTAGTGAAAACACTGCAAACATTACTATTTTATTGCTTCAATGCAGTATACTTTTTAAAAATGTCTATGTCATCTTCATCAAAATTTAAGAAACCTATATATTTGGACACAACCTACGTTAGTGACGTAATATAATACGCATGGCGTTTTTAATCTACATTTTAGTAGGTTATAAAAATTTGATCTGGAGGTGCCAGAAGATGGCGCAAATGACACCGACACATGTAGGAGCAATTGTTGTATCTGCAGGTTGGTAACTAACAATTTATGTATTTCCACCTGGACAAGTACTGAGGAATATAGCCGAGCGGAAGCAATGGGTGTGATTCTTGGGGTAGTAGATAGTACAATCGTTGAGACGAAACAAAATAATTTATTAAGTTGACTCCCCGGAGTACAGACAGATCTAGTGGGCTGAAAGTCCAGATTAAGAGTGCCGTGTCAGGCTTGGGAACAAGTACTTAAAATTGAATATAATTATTACACAGCCAAGCCCAAACACTGACATGGTTTAAAGGATTTACACGGTTTCTAATTAAAAATTATATTCCACCTAAAAGAAATGTTTTTAGGAAAACGCGATTTACTCAGTTCCCAATTAAGAAGGAAAGTTTAGGGAACAGAAATACAGTATCTCCCTTCCGGGTAGGGGGTTAGACTACCACTCCGGGTCGGAGTTCAGTTGCCATAGCAATAAAGCTGATACGTGCCTGTTCCCTTCCTGTCTGACAGTTATCGTCTGCTTTGGGTTTTAAGTCTTTGGAAATATAATGGAAGCACACTCTTACAACATTCATAAAATTAACTTGTCAAAACTGCTTACTACAATTACTGTCGTACATATACGACTGTACGTTTGTGTACATAAAATTTCCTATAAGTATACATGTAAACACCTTCTCTTTTATACGCCATTACCTCACATTACCCCAAGGTACATAATAGTACCTGAATATAATGTATAACACCTGTAGATAATAGTTAATTAACACCCGTAATTAATACATGTAAGTAACACCTGTATATAATACATAACACCTTTATATAACACAATAGAAGAGTGTACTTTTATGTGTAAAATATGCATTCGTTGGTGTTATGAAGGTTATTCCAGATGTAAGGAATAAACTATATCAAAATAAGTTCATAACGATTACCACATGATAACCTAAGTTAGTGACAAGAGCTTTGGGCAGGCTAACATATGCTAGATGTAGCAGAAGTAGAATTTACCGGTTGGCAGAACGGGAGTAAACCGGAGCAAAGGAATCAGCATTACGCACGTGACTGCTGCGCATGGCCTCCTTAGAAATGAAGTGCAGAAGTATTAATGATGCTGCCAATCATACAGATGCTGTACAAATCTCATTTCCGTGACGACAAGCTTTCCTAGCACTGGTAATTCCGCTACTTTAGTAAGCCTGTTGTTTGGATTTCCAATACCAGATATTTTGGTCCAAATGACAACTGCTAAGAACAACTGACACTGCTATAAACACACCCCCACCCCACCCCATCAAGGCTACTTAGAAAATTATTCTGCATCAACACATGCATGAATAAACATCAATAAACAGAGCAGATCCGAAACTCTTTGAATTCAACAAACACACAGCAACTACATTCGACTTTTTATTCCTCTAATACCTCTGAATTTCTCGCAAAAAGGAGGTAAAGAGAAATGTTAATACAATACTGGGGAAGCGAGGATGGTAACTAAAAACACTGGCTGTTCTGTACTCAGATACCAACCCCAGAGCAGCAGGCTATTCGTGAATAGTCTCCATTCAAGCCATAAAGGCCTATGGAGGAATGTAAGCACAGCTGCACTCATTCTTAAGTTCGAAGAAGATCCCCAAGTGCTCAATAAGCAGCATGGTGTGTGGTCCGCAGTGCCGGTCTGGATGGGTGACAGAAAGAAAATCTCTTTCCCCTGGCGGGAATTGAACCGTTGTTCTTCGGTTGTCCCGCTTGTAGCCTAGTCGCTTTACCGACTGCGCTATCCCAGTTCATGTGTTTCATAAGGAAGCAGTTCGACAACAGTCCTGGTTTTAATGATTACGTCTTATTACTACTACTACTACTACTATGCTAGACCACCATCCTTACTACCGCAAAGACCACTGCCACCAATCATCATCATCATCAGCACCACCACCACCACCATCATCATCCACTTTCCTCACTTCCCAGTATTTCTGTTGGCTGTCAAAACAGCACGGGTCTCCCTGACCAAGCAGTTCTTCCCCACTCTTCTGCCAAAAACGTGCTGACTATGCGGCATGTATTCAGTATTATGCTTTCTGCATTACAATACACAGCAGGGCAAAGAAGAGTCGTTACAAACTGTCATGTAATTTGTTTGGGGTAATATCTTTTGTGGATAGAATTAGAGGTAGTCTATTATTCTATATTCCTGTTTTTATTCGGTGGTCCCCATTTCACATCTCCACGAGGAGACTGGCTAAGCTGTCGTTGTTTTCCCCAAATGCTCCAGACAAATGTCAAAACAGTTTCATCCACATTAAGATACAACTGCTTAATTCTCCACACTATAATTTCAATATTCATTTATCGCCCCCACAACTGACTCTCATCGCGGAATCATAGATTAAACCCACACCAACTAGACTGTCCACGAGATCCAGATTGTGAAGCCTGCAGTCCATATCCTCTGCAAGATACGTCATGTGAAAGAGACATACAGCATGTGTAACAAGCGTATTTCTGCTGTTAAATTCCTTGGCTTTGTTGGAAGAATTTCCGTTAGTAATTTTCTGTCTTCTATAAGTCGGTCATTCTAAGAAGATCCATAACACTGTAGAAGTTTATGTGTAATTTATTTTTATATTCTAGTTGCTGTAAGGCAAGTAATGCATCGATTATGTTCCTCAGAACCTCACGCCCATTTCCAGTGAATAACTCTTCAAAGCCCAGCGCTCTGTTAATGTAAAGTCAGTCTAACACTCAATAAAATCTGTAGTCTGCCCGCGAAGTGTATTTATGGGGTCTCAGAATAAAGACCTACTATTCCATTGTATGTAACCACTTGTTTCTTGTAACAGAGAAACTCACCCTATGTTTACAATTCAGGTTAAATATCGGCTTTAAAGCGTGAAAAGACAGAATAGCGTTAGGAATTTGAAACAGACGGACAGTATTTCATGACCAATAGACACTCACCTAGTAAGAAAGGAAAATGAAAATTTCTGCTACATTATAGAGTGCAGGCCGGGTAGCTCAGTCGGTATAGTGACTAACTACGGGCTGGGCAGTTCGGAATCGAATCCCGGTGGGGACGAGATTTTCCGCCCGTCCAGACCGGCCCTGGGGTCCACCCAGCCTCCTGTAAAATGAGTACCGGGTCTTTCCCGGGGGTAAAGTGCGGCCGGGGCCTGCTGCTGACCACTCACCCCCTCCTAGTGCCGCGGTCATGGAAGAGTAGAGCTATACCTCTACCCACTCTCTGGGCCACACCGGGCCTGTAACGGGATCACTTTACCTTTACATTATAGAGTACACCTGTAGTATAAATCATCCTCATGAAGGCCACACATTCTGTGTGGAAGAGACGTGCCAAACACGGCGCCGGTGTTCATATTCAGGGCGTGTGTTTTGTTTTGTGCCATCGCGGACTCCAGCAGCAGCGTCGAACGATCGGACCGTTCAGCCGGGCTGACACATTCGTAAAGTCTTGCTCACTATACGGTTGGGCTACCTACGGCCAGGGAGCTCACTGTTTTAATAATACGGGTCATTAGCTACTGCTATCTCAGAACTACATAACTAAACAAACACTCGCCTCGTGCACAAACTACACGGCACGTGACGCAGGGACATGATGCATAATGAATCGAACGCAATACCGGGTGTTTATATGCAGACGAATACTGCAACGATATAATTAACATAGAATATTATAATTTATATATTTTATATCAGATTGAAAAAATCAATAAGATATATATATATATACTGCATGACACTTTTATATTGTATTATAATATGTTTACTACATCGGTAACCCTGCACTTTCAATTTAGCTGCTGAATTCTACGCATAATTGATATCGCAAACGTAATTAATTATAAAAGAATGTGGAATGCCAACTTGATGCAACAAGCTAATTTTATTGATATATTCTTAGCTCGACATGTTTCGGGTATGTACACCCATCATCAGGAGTATTAGATGTTGAGTTGCAGCATATGATTTTCTGCACCGAGTTTTTGGATGGGTGGTGGTCTTGAGAGCCGCTGCGTGGTTGGTGTGTGCTGTGCAACTCACAGCACTATCCGCACCGTACACACGACCTACGTAGCGGCTCTCAAGACCACCACCCATCCATAAACTCGGTGCAGAAAACCTTATGCTACAACTCAACATCTAATGCTCCTGATGATAGGCGTATGTACCCGAAACATGTCGAGCTAAGAATATATCAATAAAATTAGCTTGTTGCATCAAGCTGGCATTCCAAATTATTTCATGAGGAAGATGCACAGTCAAACAACCCTCAAGTAATTAATTACATTTTAGCAAGTTTCAAATTTGGTGTATGAGTTCCATGAGGATGGCACACACGTGTCGCAATATGCAGTATTGGCAAATTACTATAATTTTATATATGTTCGTAACTTTGTGCATTGACTTGGTTTTATCAAAGAATGCTAAGTAAAATGCACGAAATGAATAACTTCAATATACGTAAAGAAAGTCTTCAGATTACTGGGCATGCGCTGTAGAGTTTCCTTACCACGAATAACTTTGTTGGCCGTATGAGACATCGGGTAGTTTGGTAGACAGGTATCAACGTTACGGAGAATAATCCTGTTTCTCTCTTACGAGTCAAAGTTGAAGACACTTCTACCTTGAAGACGAGGGCAGAAGGTTCCTGGGAACACGCTGGGTAAATTATAGTAGACCGAACCAAGAAGTAATACACATTCCAGCCAGCAAACGTGTGAACGCTTAGTTAACAACAGAAAACATAGCCTTCTCTTCGGACTGTGTCACAAGAACACAGTAGTGACGTACAGTGAACAGAAGTGTTACGTCTGAGGTCTAATAAAAACTACAGCAAAAACAGATGCGACCTTTTCCAATACTTGACGTAAGGGGAGTCTACGGCATTTATCTCCTTCATTTTAAAACAATATTGCTTACGTATTCAATCCAACCACGAGGTCAGAGTCTATTGAACTGAAAGCCGCGAATCATCTACCTATGTCAAATTCTACCATCGAGGTAGGACTGATCAAAAGCACCCCACTAAATACGGTGGTGCATGTTGTCCTATATTTCGTTATTAAATCACATAAATTAAAACCAACAAAATACACCGTTTTTATGGAGAAATACCCAATTATCTATAATTTGTCTCCTACGCATTTCGGCCCCTATTGAGCCATTATCGAGGTTTCCAATTGCGGTCCCCATAAGCCCAGCATAGTGTATAGTTACAGCCAGACTGTTTATATTGCAGATGACGGCGTCATATACCATGCAACTACACACCACACACACACACACACACACACACACACACATATATATATATATATATGGTGTGTGTGTGTGTGTGTTAGATATTTGGACACAAAATTTTTAACTGAAGATTGTAGGTGGGTAAAATCTATAGGATCCGATTATGGCCAAGTAATTCACATGAAACTTCACATTCATTTTTTCAAAAGGCAGGAGTTTCACATTTAATGGCTGGACAGCCTCAGTGAGACTAGGTTTCCCCACTCTTGAGGTATGGAAATCACACTCAGACATAGCACACTCAGTAGGAGTTCTTTGGTTGGGTGATCGGCCTGTCGCGTTTCACTGTAGATGTGTTAATTAAAAATCGGAATGAATTTATTTCTTGCAGTCAGGGACATAGATATTTCAATAAAATTATGAAGGTTTTAATTTTTATACTTGTAATGCATAACTGATATGTTGGTATATGAAATACGGTATCTTTATACACTGCGATATGTACGTAATTAGCCGAAGCTCCTGGATTATGGCTCAAGATGGATTTGAAATATGTGGGAGAGTATATACACTTATATAGTGAACGAACAAAAGCACACTGGCAAGATATGCTTTAACATATATTATTAATCACATGTGTTTCAGTAGCTTTTGCTACCATCATCAAGGAACTAGTACGAGAATACTCATAACATACAAACACACGCAATTTGGCAATATGTTTACATTTTGTCAATATTCTTGTAATAGCGCCCTGATGATGGTCGCAAAAGCGACCGAAAATGTGGGTGATTAATAATATATATTAAAGCATACTTTTCCCTGTATATTTGTTGGTTCAGTACGTAGGTGTGAATATTCCTGTAATGCACAGACGGGGGACATATTACGTAGGAGAATAATTGCAGACAATTAGGGGGTTTCCCCCTAGACCAGTATATTTTTGATTTTAATATAATACACCACTAAATCTCTGAGACGAAGGACAATTGTTGTAGAGTTGGTTATAGTAAAATTAATTCATGATTATTAGATTCTGAGCGGCCTGTCAACAGTAGCGACCGTTAAACAGATGCGTTAGCATTCATACGGCAGGTAGGTGTGCTGTAAATGGCCGGCACATGAAGTACAGAAATCATAGATTCTATTTTCCAAGACCTTAATATGTGTAGCTTTACAGCAAGTAAAATTAGTCTAGGCACGTGTCTGATTCAGCACGCGTTACAGCCTTACGTTCACTTAATCCCACCCCAAATCCATACCCTAAATTTCGCCGAGGCTGCCCTAGTCATAATAAAAGGCACGGCTCCATTTCGGGACAAATACATTTCATGGTGGAAGCAACCGATGTTAAAATCTGGACGGCCTGAGGCAAAGCTTGCAGACTTAGGTAATAATAAATGAAAGCAGAAAGACTTCTGCTGTAACTCGACAGTTTGTTAATTTGCATGAACTAGAGCCAACTCCAAATCTTCAGTTTGCGTACCGTACGTCAAAGCTCTAGTCTAAGGTGTGTGATACAATAGATTTCAAAAACCAAAAGACCCGTCCAAAATTTACTGACTGTCATATGAAGAAAAGTGAAATTTGGTCCTTGGTATCCTCTCCCCCCCCCCCCAAAAAAAAACTTCGTCACTACATATATACATGGTGGGTTAGTACTTTATCAAATTGGTTCTTAAACAGTTTATGCTATACAATAACATTCCGGTTTAACTCGAGCGGCTGATGAACTTACAGTAGACTCTCGCTATAAGAAGAGGATACCTGTCTTGCTGAAAATCACCATTAATAACGATAAGGCGTGAAATGTTGAAGAATGAATTGCTATAATAGGGCTTGCATTCGCGTGAGCTCAAAGTTAAGACACTCAAGCAAAAAATTAAACACAAGTGTTTCAAATGTCCATATCCATCAATACCACGGCCGAAATAGCGTATTCGGTATAGCGAATTGCTACGGGCTGGACGGCCGGGGATCGAATGCCGGTGGGGGCGAAATTTTCCTTACTGTCCAGACCGGTCCTCGGGCCCACCCAGCTTCCTGTACAATAGATACCGAGTATCTTTCCTGGGAGTAAAGCGACCGGGGGCGTGTTTGTTTACACCCACTTTCTTCTAGCGCCGAGATGCGAATGGGTTGGAGCTAGACCTTTGACACAAGAGTATTTTATTACTATATAGGGAAGGTGACATACAAAACACAGAAATAAAAATGAAACTTTAAAATTATTACATAATAACTTAGAGGGTAGTCTAGCAGGAGGATTTACTGGCTAGAATGTTCGTCAGTTGTAGATGACTTAGATGTGGAAGGTAAAAGTACAAGAAGGGCTGATATAACATCGTCATCATCATGTTTATGAAGGTTTAGTCGTGTTCCTTGTTCCTTAATCCTCAAGATGAAGTTGGTCCCTCCATCTCTTCCTCGGTCGTCCTAGGTTCCTTCGTCCTTTTGGTTGATATTGTAGTGCTTATTTTAGTATTCTATTTGTGTCCATTCTCTGTACGTGTTGTAGCCACATTTCCTGGTACTGTTTTATTTCCTTCACTATGTTCTGTGCTCCCGTTTTTTCCTCCTAATACATTGATTCTTTCTTTATCTAGTTTTGTTATTCCAGGTAAGTGTCTAAAAAATTTCATCTGTGCTGCTTCTGATATAAACTGCGGATGTGCAAAAACTACGTACAATAAAGAAGCGCATAACGCGAGCAGCCTTTGTGTAGGTACAAGGAATTGCATATGGAGACAGCAGAGGTAGAACATATTGTTACTGGACGAAAAAGAAGATAAAGAAGAGGAAGAAAAATAGAACGAAAGGTCGTTCCCTCCAAAACTGTATAATTCAACACTTTGTCATTTGAATTTTTACAGCGATGCTGCGTAAGAATGAGTTCTTCTGGAATACGATGTTGTGTTGATAGAAAATTTGGGCTTCCTTATTCCGGACAGTGGAAATATATTATCTTCTTCGACTTTCCATAAGACGGATGGAGCAAAATATCCTGCAAATTTAGCAACAAATTACAAACTAGCACAGCGTTACGTCCCAGAAGACTGAAACATCTACTTCGACAGTTGATACAGCAGTTTTAAATTCTACCACTGTTCAATGCACGGCTAACCGCAAACCAGGCCACCAATTGACAGGCTGCTTTTAATTTTGCTTCAATTCACATTAAACACAATCAATATTTCTGAATTATTTAGTGTCTGCGTTATGTTTTTCAATAATCGGGCGTACTGAGGAGTTACATGATTATCGCTGTATGATTTGTAAGTTCAGTTTTTGTTGTAAGTGTGTGGGTATCGCCTCTCATTAATCTTCTCCCTATTGAACTACTATTCATTTGCCTTCACTGCACCTCCTACACGCAAGATGAAGCAAATTGCTATAAGGCTTTGTTCAAATAACCCAGCTCGGTTTCGGACGCTGATGGACAGCTTTTGTAACTCGCTACGGCCTTCCTTTATGACATCAATTCATGTTTTATTCTCCTGGCAGGTTTCTCTTCGCAATAAAAATATTTATATAGATGGAGTTTATGTATTATGCACGCTAAATTTCACAGCTGACAGTGGAAATGTCTAAAGATAATATTTAATAAATGTCCTTCATAGTAGGAACCACAGAGCGGAACTCACAGTCTGCCGACTTCATCCAGAACAGAATACCCATTCTCGCAAACTTACAACGGTTCAAGTGTCTCCTACGTATAATGCCAGCTGTTTGGTGTGAATATCATCATGCAGTGCAGTCTGTCGCCACAATCTGTCGAACTGACGTCGAATTAGCTAAGGCGATCGCGGTTTGGAATCCTTGAAAACCGAAGTCACAAGTTTTAATTCCTCCATGACAACAGATACGTAAAGCTCTTGTTTCCTATGTATGCAAAAACTTTGAAATTAAGCGGTAACTCCATCCTATCGAGCACCTACAGATTAAGTACAAAAGGAACGTGTACTTACTTAATTAAAATGGAAGAAGAGGATAAAGAAATAAACAAAGAAAGAGGGAAATAAAAGGAAATTATGTAAAAGTAATATGTGGTACAAAGAGGAGGAAGGAAAGAAAAAGGAAGAAAAACAAAGAAAAAATGAAAAAGGGTGAAGATGAGTAAGAGGATCTCTTAGCGTGAGTATTAAATTATTTCCTTGATTTGGATTATAACCGTATTTTAAAATGGCAAATATTCAGTAAAATAATTGGCAGCAAGAGCTATGGACATCAGTTAAACGGCAGCCTATTTGAGATGAATAAGAAATAATATTCCGTAATGCTGTTGATAAAGGTGCAATGAATTTAAATACGTAAGTACAAACTGTGGCAAGCTTCTATGCAATATCCCATCGGAAGTAACCAAGCAGAACACCGGGAACTCTAAATAATACAAACAGCAAAATGTACTTTTATTTTTTATCGATTTAAGCCATACTAAGTACTGAAGTTTTGTTGCAGCAACTCTTCACAACTTTAAAGACATCGATTAAATACATTAAGAAAGTTTAGTATGCAATTTTTTCTAGTATAAAAATCGCGATTTTTTTCTTAGTATGAGTACAAAAATTAAATGTACTTCAGATTTCCCTGCCGGATACGCAATGTACAAATATATGCTTTTTCCAATATATATATATATATATGACTTAAAACCAACTTACAAATTCAGTGATAGAAACTTAGCTATGCGTGAATGTGCGACATGCGATGAAAAGCGTCGTTTATGTCCTACACCACGAAGCTTCGTTGACAGCTACAGAACACACCAAAACTGTTCTTCTGTACAATTGACATACATGGAGCTATTTGCGGCTAGTGCGCAAGCTTGAAACTGTGCTCTGTAGTCAGAGGCAACAATCAGGATTCTTCCTGCAGTCCACATCTGACCGTTTTACATTTTTGAACGTGTTTCATGAACTTGGCGTTGCCTACTTGGAACTACATCCTAAATATGAAAATAATTGAAAACTAAAATGTCTCATGTGGAACACTTTCGAAGTATAATTAATTAATATTCAGGAACAGGTGAGGATGAACTTAACAGGTTAGTTCGAAACATCAGTAAAGGCCCACCATAACCGAGATCACAATAGGAACACGGAAATTGTGGTTTTTCTAAGTACTTCAGTCCTTAGGCTTTCGCGGCGGTGTTCAGTGCATTTCAACGGCTTTCAGAAATTTGCGCCACGTAGATGAATACAAGTGGGGCCCGCGGTGGCGCAATTGGTCGAAACACTGCGCTACAAGCCGAAAGATCGCGGGTTCGATTCCCGATTGTGTCATAATCCTACTAGCCGCACAGTGATCCTGAGATCGACTCAGAATTTTACAGAAATAAGTACCAGGAATATTACCTTGCGGGTAAAGGCGGCTGGTGTGTAGGGCTGACACTCTCACCACCCCCATGTGCCGATTGTCTAGAAAATCTAGGAGCCTCAAACTCCGGGAGCCCTAAGGGCCTGTTCAGGCCTCTACACGGATTGCTTTACCTTCATACGAACAAAGATATTTTGACGTTTCGGAACGTAGCAACTTCTAAGTTTGCCGAAACGTCAGAAATCTTAATTAAGCTACTATGGTGGACTTAGCCCCGAAAAGCGCGCCAGCCTCGCGATAGGCTTAATTTTGACTGAAGGTGTCCGCCATGTCAAACAAATCCAGGTAGTGACTTGACTTAAGGTAAAAATTCATACCTTCTAGGACCTTGTGTCATGTCGACTGGTAGTTACACACGTTTCGAAACACCGTAATGCCTTCGCATTTATGATGAAGCGAAGGTTATACGCTATTCCGCAAAGTCTGTAACTAACAGTCGAAGCGGCAGACACACCAAGAGACCACAAATGGCATCGACGCTGCTGTGAATAAGCCAGTTTCATACTTTGACAAAATTATTATTTGAAATTAAGAAGAAAAAATAATTGCGCATGCGCAGTGGGATAAAAAAAGTACATTCGCAAGGCTGACTTTTACGAGCCTAGAGTATTCTAGGTTTGAAACATATTCATGTTTTCTAAAGACTTATCCGCTATAGGCTCAATAGGCCCCGAGTCCTGTAGATATGCTACTTTATGGGTGAAAGCAACATGGATTGAAGGCTGGGAAGTGACAGCTAATGGCGAAAGAACGAACGTTCACACATAGAATATTTACACTTCCCATGTCACTCATAACTATCACCAATGCATGTCTAGAAAAATCTGTTTCCAGCAAAGGACATTGCATTATTTGTCTTCACGTTAGAGTACTTGCCTGGTTGATCCAATGTCCACAAGTTAAAACGCACCAAAAGTCAGTCGCTACGTAACAAATGGATACTCACCTGAAAATAGAAAGAAACAGAAATAAATGTACAGGGCGGTGACGTTCATGCAAAGGGT